>Ga0315312_1000307_pt1 | contig 67692 bp, 60 predicted proteins | sample TDP7_MG_FD_203629 | JGI IMG/M metagenome (GOLD analysis project Ga0315312, IMG submission 203629) | Freshwater sediment microbial communities from Lake Towuti, South Sulawesi, Indonesia - TDP7 | ecosystem: Environmental > Aquatic > Freshwater > Lake > Sediment | place: Indonesia: South Sulawesi... | reverse complement strand
GGAGAAATGATCAACCGCATTCTTGTACCTATTGATGGCTCAGAGCACTCAAGAAAGGCTCTAGAGTTTGCAGCCGATATTGCCGGAAGGTTCAACGCATCGGTCGTGCTAGTTCACGTCGTGTCTACCGCGGCGCTGCTTCCAGCTCCTGTTCCTCAAGTTGGAGTTCCTGTGACCCCTGAGGGTGTTCCGCCTCCAGTCTTTTCGAAGAAGATGGCTGAGGATTTGGCGAAACTTGGTTCAGAACTGCTGGCAAGAGGGAGTAGTGAAGTTGAAAAACGTGGCCTAACAGTCAAGAATGTTCTGGAGAGGGGAGAACCTGTAGAGAAGATAGTGCAGACAGCGAAGAACGAGAGATGCGATCTCATAGTCATCGGTGCGAGAGGGCTAGGAAAGATGAGAGCTCTACTCTTGGGCAGCGTTAGCGACGGGGTCGTCCATAGAGCTCCATGCCCTGTTCTCGTCGTTAAGTAACAGCCTAGGACTAGTGAACTGTGAACCCCGCTTTGCGAAGCTTGTTGCCAAGCTTCGATATCCCAGCTCTTCCAGCAGTTGCTGACATGTTCAGACTCAACGGCGTTATCGAAATCACGCGCTCTCCGTGAATCGCATGGACATCCGTTCCAACCTCAAATTCCCTCTCCGGTTTGGTCGTTCCCCACTGCCAATAGTAGGGTCTGCCTCGGAGGTCGACGCGCTTCACGACATAGTCATCGTACTTCCTCAGGGCCAGACGAGTGAAGCGGATCGGTGTTCTCACGTTAACTTCCGAGGGGAAATTCACATTCAAGAAATCGGTGCCTTCCGGAAGCCCTGTCTCCAGAGCCCATTCAACCACTTCCTTAGCAACCTTCAGTAGGTCTCTGTATCTAGTCGAGTACTCATCTCTTGTCGGAGCTTTCTCCTCAGGCACCACAACTGAGAATGCTATCGCTGGAATTCCTAGGATAGCTGCCTGTATTGCCGCTGCAACAGTTCCGCTCGCAAAGACTACTTGCACACTAACGTTGTCTCCAGGGTTTATTCCTGCGATGACGACGCTTGGACTCTTTTTGCGTAAAATTCTGTTCACGCCGAGAGAGACGCAGTCAGCAGGGTTTCCGGAGACAACATAAGCTTGAACACCTTCGATAGTGATTCGACTTATTCGGAGCGGTTTATGAAAAGTTAAGCTCATACTGGTAGCGCTTCTCGGGCGCTCAGGTGCCACAACGATCACATCCCCGACTTCCGTGAGTGCTTCACGGAGGGCCCATAAGCCCGGCGACATTACTCCGTCGTCGTTTGTGAGTAGGATTCTTCTCATAAAGATCGCATCAACAATTAGTTTCGAATATCTAGAGATAACTTTTAGCCTTGTTCTCGGCAGAGCAACTTGCGATTGACCGTAAAGGATAAAAGGTATAGCTCTATCATTGTAGCCTAGCGGAAACCTAGATCTCTGTTCGAGTGCCATGTAATTTCTACCAATGCAAAGTCTCGTTTTGGATGTGTTTTCGTATGACTGAGAAACCGAAACTTTGTTTCGCTGGCTGCGAGTTCTTCCGATGCGGTCAACGTCACCTATTCTATAGAGGGAAAGCATCATGGTGTAGATTCGCTGATGATGAATGCGACCCCAAGACATGCAAGTATGCGCAATGTGTAAGGGACAGACTGTTGCTTGATGGAGTTTGCGGTTTGACTGTGAAACCGAAGACTGTTGAGATAAGACTGGAAGAAGTCGCCAAGCCGATAAAAGTTCCTGGGAAACTAGCTCAGAAGATAAAAGAGAAGGAGTTGTACTAGCCCTAAGAGTTTAATCCTCTAAGCATAAGATTTCCTGTGCCAGATCTGGCTAGGATGACGGCTGAATCTTGGGCTAGTCGAATGTCTAAAGGTTCAAAACCATCAGAGGTCCTAAGTATTAGACGATTTCCGTCACTTTCGATTCATGTGGCAAGGCGAAAAAGGATGAGTGAGAAGATTATTGCATGGTTTGAGAAGAGAAGACAGACGAAGGCAATGCAGTTAATGCAAAACCATATGGCTCTTGCGACGGGTGCGGTAGAGGAGTTGGCGAAGGCTATACAGTATAAGATCGAGGGCGACGATAACAAAGCCAATGAGGCGATCAGTAGCCTCTCGAAAATGGAAGATGAAGCTGATCGGCTAAGAAGAGAAATATCTCTGGACCTAACGAAAGGCGAGATCCCTCCAGCGGAGAGGGATGATCTTCTTCATCTCTCGAAGAGAGTAGACATGATAGCTGATTGGTCCAGAGAGAGTGGAAGAGTACTTTCTGCCACTCCTCTTTCGAAGATGCCTCCTGAACTAGCAGTTCTATGCCTCAACATGGTCGAAACGGTGAAGGAGTGCGTCTGGGCTGTCAGGAAATGCGTCGATAGATTGACCTCAAACTTGCAGGAGGCTTTGGAGTGGGCTGACAAGGTAGAGAGGCTTGAGGAGAAGGTGGATGAGCAGTACATAGAGGCCAGACGGTACTATTCGAAATTGGATTACTCGAAAATAAATCCTGGAGAGGTAATTCTTCTGAGCCAACTCCTGGATGCGGTCGAGAATGTGGCAGACTGGTGCGAGAACACCGTTGACCAAGTTAGAGTTGTAGCCGTGAGAATGCTGTAGAACCCTTTGGCTTCACAGTTTTTTGAAATACGCATTTTTGAGTAGCTACGCAAATCTTATACATTTAGAACCATACTGAATAGCGAACGATGCTAAGGAACGATTTGACTTGTGATTAAACAACGGAGGCTGCATGACGGATGAGAATACCAACGCTCTACAAGGAGGGGCCTTCTCAAAGAAGAGTTGACACTAGAAAGCTGGCTGGCACCGGGGTTTTCGCGGCCCTATCAATTGTCATGTCGCCTATTGCATTCATGCTTCCTAGGGTCGGCTGGGGACAAGCAATAATCGACCCGGTGAGCCTCCCTTGGATGTTCTGTTTTTTCCTATTCGGGTTGAAGTCAGGCCTCTCGTGTGCAATTATAGGTGCTCTTGCTCTCTTCTTCTTTGATCCGACTGCAATACCGTTTCTGGGTCCCGTTTGGAAATTGATTGCCACCACACCGCTCATGATCGTACCTTATGTACTTCGATTCCCTTTCAGAGGTGAGAAAAAGGGATTTGCAACATTTCGCGTTTACGCGCTCGCAAGCATACCGGCGATCATAGTCAGGGCTACCATAATGCCTCCGCTTGTACTACTCTATTTCTCGTTCTTCTTCGGATCTTGGTGGGAATTTCATGGAGGGTTGGTTATCGTCGCGGCGACCATAGCTGCTCTGAATACATTACAAAGCGTAGTTGACATAGGTGTTCCTTGGGCGACCCTCTACGCGGCTAAACGATTTCTATATTGACTGTGTTGCTTTTCTCGATCCGATCGATGAAACTGCCGCCCGGGCCCTCGGAGTTAGTTGTTTTGGAGACGTGATCAAAATTTGAAAAAACTGCTTCTTGATAGTTGAGAAACGCCTAGAGAATTGTTGATGCTGCAGTTCTTCAATTGGTGAAAGATAGATTACAAATAGCTGGTCGAATGCTATGAAATGTTTGAGAGAGGAGACATATGGATTTCGTGCTCACATCTGAACAATCCATGATAAGGAACGAGACGGCTGAACTTGCTCGAAGCGTAATCGCTCCACGAGCAACAGGCATTGACAGGACGGGAGAGTTTCCCTCAGATAATCTGAGGGCGTTGGCTCAACAAAGGCTGATGGGGATACCTTTTCCCGCTGAATACAGTGGTCGTAACGGAGACCATGTAAGTTACGCCACAGCCTTAGAGGAGATAGGAAAAGTTTGCGCGAGCACGGGTTTCATTGTGGGAGTTCATGTCATGTCGGCATTCTGCGTATACCTTTTTGGCAACGATAAGCAGAAAAGACGGTTTTTGGCGCCGATGTCTTCGGGCAATAAGCTCGGAGGATTTGCGTTGACGGAACGGACTTCAGGGTCGGATCCTTCCGGAATCAGAACAACCGCTACGTTCAATGGTTCCGAGTATGTTCTTGATGGAGACAAGTGCTTTATTACCAACTCGGTTCACGCGGATATCTACGTAGTTTTTGCGCTGACAGATCCCAGCAAAGGCATCAAGGGAATAAGCGCGTTTATAGTCGAAAAAGGCTATGAAGGCTTTGATTTCGGGAAGATTGAGGACAAGATGGGGCTTCGTGGTGCCGCAAATGGAGAGCTGATCTTCAAGGATTGTAGAGTACCTAAAGAGAATCTATTAGGGACCGAAGGTGACGGCTTCAAGATAGCGCTCTCAGCGATAGATAGAGGGCGTATTGGGATCGCCGCTCTAGGCGTCGGAATTGCGCAAGCCGCACTGGATTCATCGAAGACGTATGCGAAGCAGCGAGCTCAGTTTGGTCAACCTATCTCAAATTTTCAAGCGATTCAGTTCATGATAGCTGATATGGCTACAGAGATTGAAGCAGCTCGCCTCCTTGCCCATAAGGCCGCTTGGCTTGCTGATGCGGGCGAGCGGTTCACGAAGCAAGCGTCAATGGCAAAGCTGTATGCTTCAGAAGTTGCCATGAGAGCCACCATAAACGCAGTCCAGATACACGGAGGCTACGGTCTCCTCAAAGATCTTCCTGGTGAACGCTACATGAGGGATGCAAAAGCGCTAGCGATAATCGAGGGCACTTCAGAGATGCAGAGAATCATAATATCGCGGGACGAATTGAAGTGAAGGGTTCAAGCAAGTCGTTTGACCTTCCTCCAGTACCTAGCGAGACGTTTCAGCATATCTATGCTTTCTAAGAATTTGGTTGTATGTGTCTCGACGGGTCTTTCAAGAAGTTTCCAGAGATCCCCGGGAGTGTCCACGTCGAACGAAAGCCCGGGGGTCCATAGTACTTTGAATGGGATATCTCTTTCTTGAATATCCTTAAGGTGATTAACAAAACTGTTATGCCCGTACTCAGTTTGGATCACATCAGGAGGAGTGCGTAGTAGAGCATTCGTCCCTTCAGTTCGGGAGGGAGATATCACTATAGCTGCCTCAAGTCCTAGCTGCATGATCTGTTCAACGTCGATCTCCTTTATCAGGGGCAAGTCAGCGAGCATCACTAGCACGGAGGTGGCTCCATTCTTACGCGAGCGTTCCGTCGCATATTCAATCGATATATTCAAGCCGACAGAAGGTTCCTTTACAAATCTTGCTTGATATGTTTTCGCCAACGCCTTTACTAGCGTATCGGCTCCGATGACAATGATATCGTCGAGCAAGTCAGAGTCTTGTAGAGCTTGAAGCACGTCCTTCAGCATCATCTCAGCGATAGCTCTTCTTTCCCTTGGACATAGAACCCTGGAAAGCCTCATCTTGGCCTTGGATAAACGCTTCACTGGAACAACTGCTACTCTCTTCATCTACTTGCCTTCTGAAGCGCCTCGATAGCTACCTTCGCTAGGCTAATCTTGTCGTCCTGTGTCCTCATAATGGTGTTCGTGCATACGGCTCGAACGCCTAACTTCTCGATCTCGTTCTTCAACTCCCTGTCCGCCGAGTCCATTATGAATACGTCTAGGAAATCTTTGTAGAGTTCTGCCACTTGGACCGCTGAGACTTTCAGGCCTACTCCTCTCATCAACTTGTCCGCCGGTCCTTTTATCGGCTTTCCTCTCACGATAGGGCTTATCGCAACAACGCTTGAGTCGGTCTTCATAAGGGCGTCTCGAATCTCTTTAAGCGATAAGATTGTTCCGATACTGACGAGCGGATTGCTAGGGCATACAATAATTCCGTTGCGGTCAAGTATAGCTTCAACAACGCCCTTAGCCGGTTTTGCCGCTTCGGCTCCTTCAAAAATTATCTCCAGCACTTCATCTTGAGCCATCCTCTTCACTAGGTACTCTTGGAAGCCCATTAACCCAACGGGCGTTCTAATCATTGTTCTGACTTTGTCATCGGTCATAGGAAGAAGCTTAATCTTCACCCCTAGAGACTGGCAAAGTCGTCTAGTTGTTTCGGACAGCGTCAGACCTTCACTTATGAGCCATGTACGTCGAATGTGCGTAGCAAGGTCTTTGTCACCGAGTCTAAACCAAGTCTCGTGACCATACTTTCCCATGATTTCGAGACAGTTGAAAGTGTCTCCTTCTATTCCCCAACCTTTCTCTTCATCGACCAAGCCGGCCACAGTATACATCACAATATCGAGATCGGGAGAGATGTACAGACCGTGGAGTTCAAGGTCGTCTCCTGTATTCACAATTGTTGTTATCTTTTCTTCAGGAACCACCCTCGCCAGTCCCTGTAGGAATCTGGCTGCGCCGACACCTCCTGCAAGTGTACAGACCATAGGGCTTTCCCTCCGCGACGTATTGGCTGCCGATGGTAGAAAATGATTAGCTGATGCTGTCTTTATAAGAACTCGGAAGGACGCATACAAGATCTGAATCTACGCGAAGGTCTATCAAGCTTTCAAGCTTGTCTGTGATCGAGCGAGCCACTGGCGGTTGAACGATGCCATTGAGCGGATAATGTTGAAATGCATCTGGGAGCATTCCCTCAGAATCACTCCGAAAGGCTTTAGAGAGAGATGGAGTTGATTTGTTGAAGAAGCTAAATCGGCAGCCTCCTTCTCGACCCCGCTTTACACCTCCTAGCTAGACTGGACCTCTTTTTGGAGGTTTCACTTCGCTTTACGGTGGAGTCGATCCAAGTATTACACCTGTATTAAGAATTTACATGAAACAGGGGGGATAGGGGTCTTGCAGCGGAAGCTATGCGTCAATTTACATCAAAACAGGGGGAGGGGGGCCGCTTCAATCGGTCCGCGGTGTAATTAAAAAGGAAGCCTCCTCCTCTAGGTGGTAGCTATAACGGTCAAGGCCGAATGGAAAGCTCTCATAGGAATATGACTTTCAAGATGGAGGCTGCGAAGCCTTCTCCTTATACTCGACTATTACGTGCCTAATGGCTGCGCTTAGCGATGAGTCCTAGAAGAGACGCGAGCCTCTTTCAACGATCGATTTTCCTCAAAATTGATTGTGCGCGCCTTACTAGCGTGGCTGCTTTCTTTGCTCCATCGTACGCCTCTCTAGGGTTTGACAGTAAGATCGTCGCAACGTTTTCAAAAGTCTCTTGAGTCTTGGCAATTAGAGAATCTAAAGTTTCATTATTCTGGTCGACATCGCTCAGATTAGGGAAGTAATCAGCGAGTCTGTGGCTTACTGAGATCAAGAATGACACGTATTCGAGCTCGGCCGCTATTTGCCAGAGTTTCAAGTCTAGAGCTCCAATCTTTTTCTCGATCAGCAGGTCGACTGCTTCATCGATTATCTTGGATGCCTTGCTAATAGCGGCGATAGCTTTCAGGTCTTGCTCCGATGTTGCATTCAACGTTGCGTCACTGCTCGGCTCTTGGCTTCTTTATCTGCTCTCATTGAGTTTTCCGCTTTATCTGCGAGATCTTTAGTCGGCATAGTTTGACTATCGCAATTCTTGGCTTCAAAGAGTTGCCTTAAGGCCATCCCTATGCTCACATCAAACAATAGCTCCTCGGATGAGGAGCCGTCACGTTGACAGGTTTGCGTATCTATAGAGGTAATCCCACCAGTCCATATCTGTTATATTCTCGCCGACGGCCAGCGTCGAGATTATCTGATCCAAAACTGTATGATGTCTCCGCTCGTCAGAGGCTATGTTCTGTAGGAGAAATCTGACTCCTTTGTCTTCTGTCTTTCTTATGACTCCTTCCAAGCGATCGAGGCTATCTTTCTCCATTTGGATATGCCGTTTCAGTTCTTTTCCTAGTTCATCTCTCTCAGCTTCAGGAACGACGGATCCGGTGAGCAGATCTATCATCGTCTCCAGCATATCAATGTGCTTCATTGAGTCCAGAACGATTCCGTGAAGCAGAAGTCTGATTATCCTGTTCTTGGTTCTTCTCACCTGCTTATCCATCGACGCTATGGTCTCGCGTTCCAAGACGAGTTGTTCCTTAAGCAATCCGACTAGTTCATCTCTTTCCAAATCAACCAACCCATCATATTTCAAGCATCCTGTAGATATTCGATCTATTCTCCTCAACCCTAGCCGAAATCTGGCTGTGAAGATTCTGGCCAAGACTATCTATCGCGACCGTTAACGGCCCAAAGTTCTCGACCTCAAGGATCCACACCGTTTCGGCAGGACCGAGGTCACGCCACTCCACGCCTCTAACCTTCTTAACCGATTTGGCAGCTAGAACCGCAGCGCCTCCGGTGAAATCGCAGTACGCTGCGCCGAATCTTCTCATCGCGTCAGCTGTCTTGGTTCCCATTCCGCCTTTCCCAACCACAACTCTGACGCCAAACGTCTCGACAAATTCGCCTTCGATCGAATCCATGCGGGCGCTAGTTGTGGGACCAGCAGCAACTATCTCCCAATCGTCATCCTTCTTTCGAGCGATGGGGCCGCAGTGATAAACTACCATGCCCTTCAAGCTGAACGGGAGAGAATCGCCTCTTCGAGCAACCTCTACTGCCCTTCTATGGGCTTGATCCCTAGCGGCGAACATGACGCCTGAAATGAAGAGGGTATCACCGATCCTCAGCTTTCGAGCATCAGATTCGGAGATAGGGGTTCTTAGGCTATGAGTTGCCATTCTATCCACCTGAGAGATATTCAACTTTACCATCGAGATGGATCCTTGCAGCAGCTCGCCTATCAGCCCAGCATTGAATATTCACGCCAACGGGCAGACTGGCCGTGTGGCAATAAGCATACTCAACATTGACGCCCAAGGATGTAAATTTGCCTCCGAGGCCCATGGGGCCTATCCCAGTCATATTCAAAGCCTCAAGAAGGTGTGTCTCAACCTTGGCGATACTGGGGTCTGGATGCCTCTTGTCTATCGGCCTAAGCAGAGCCTTCTTGCCCAGTTTCAGTGCGCCATCGGCTGTCCCACCGATACCTACGCCAACAATTATAGGAGGACAAGGCCTTCCACCAGCCGTAATGACGGTGTCAACGACAAACTTCTTCAAACCCGAAAGACCTTCCCCGGGATTCAGCATGCCGACAGAACTCATGTTTTCAGAACCGGCGCCTTTTGGTAGAACGGCCACCTCAATAAAATCTCCAGCGATGAAATCCCAATCCATATAGGGAATGCCTAACCCTGTGTTGTCACCGGTATTCTTCCGGGTTATAGGATGAACAGCGTTAGGCCGAAGAGGAACCTCCAACGTAGCCCTTCTAGCTGCCTGAATAAGCGCATTAGACAGCCCAGACATGGAGGCCAATCTGTCTCCAACCTTTATGAAGAAGACCAACAAACCTGTATCTTGGCACATAGGTGCACCAACTTCTCGCGCCAATCTAACGTTGTCCAAGATTGCTTTCAATTGCATCTTTCCGGCCTCACTCTCCTCTTCCGCAAAAGCCTTCACCAAAGCATTCTCAACGTCCTTTGGCAGCTGGATAACCGCCCTTCTTATCAGCTCAACCGCTGTGTCCTCAACAACTTTCTCAAATTTCATTGACGAACTCTCCAAACGCCAAATTTCACGGGACGTTCTCATACTCGTCAAAATATCCTTTAAGCCTTTGCGTACAGAGGAGGCTAAGGTACTGTCCAGCTGGTTGGCCCTAGTCCTCTTCTCCACTCGCGAAATAAGACTCCAGTTTCGTTATTCCAACTAGTTCCTCGAACTCTGTGCCGAGCGCGTCTAGAACTTGCTCAAATGTGGAGCTTATGTACTCCATGTATTTCGCAGAGTCAATCTCATCGGGAGAAGCTAGCTGGACCGGCTTGACACCGGGTTCGCCAACAACCTTGACGAAAGCTATCAGGTCGCCTGGTTTGACCCCTATGCCTTTCTGAGCAAGGAGAAGCGCGGCTTTGACGTGTTGAGGGGTTGTCTTAACGTAGCCTCCCGGAGATCGACTTATCATGACTCTGAAAGCTAGTTCTTCTAAGGGATATTGATGATGCTTTAGCTTCAGATAGCAGTCTTTAACGATCTCCTTGATCTTCTCTTTGGCAATTTCAAACTCACCCTCGGACTTGACTTGGCTCAGAATGTCGATCATCACGTAGAAAGCTTTCTTTAGGAACTGTGGGACATGCCTCTTCTTTCCAGTTAAACCTTTGATGTCTACGCTTCCATCAGGGTAGACGCCCAAGTAGTTCTTCTTTCTCGAACTCAAAGCCAGATATCTATAGTTCTTGTCAACCTCAAGCTCCATGCCCAAGGAGCTGCGAGACCAATCTACAAGTTGTTCAAGCTGGCTTGGATTCGGGCTTCCGAGAAATATAGAGTCAGTATCACCGTAGAAGACGTCAACTCCGAGAGATTTTGCCTTCTCGATAGTCTTCGTTATCGCGTATCGCCCGATGGCAGCTGTGGCTTCAGCAACAGGGGGGCAGTACAACGCGAACTTGTCCGCGCCGAAGACTCCGTAGGATGCGTTGAGGATAACCTTCAAACCGTTTTGAACAACGCTGTACCAACTCTTCAAAGGCTGAGAGAGCTTCTTGTCTTTCGACTTAGGCTTATACCAGTTGACTCTCAAATCTCTCAGAGACCCGATCAGCAAACTCTCCAGAGCCTTGTGTCTCTTACACACCCAATGCGAGGTGCCGGGAACCGTGTTATTCCTGCATAATTCGTCTTCGTGAGGGCATCTTATAGTCTCGTATCCAAGATTCCAGTTCTTGATTATAGAAGGATACAGTGAAGCAAAGTCGAGTACTGCTACATTGAAGTGGACGCCGGGAACCGGTTCGACCACTATAGCTCCCTTGTACTTCTTACCTTTGATTACCGCTTCAGTCGTAGTCATACCTTTCAAATCTAGAATATCGTCGGGCCTTGGAATCAAGTAGTTTCTTTTCCTATGCTCATTATACAGCATGCTTCGGATCCAGCCCGAAACCCCTTGTCGAGTAACATCCTCTATCGTCATAAAGCTGATTCTTGACAGAACCGTCATGAGTTTCATAATCAAGTCGTCATCTAGGCTGGTCAACTTGAGAACGATTTCAGCATCTCTAAAACAGTAAGTAGCCAGTTCGCTATAACTGAGATCTGAAACTGGCGCCTCGATCTCTTTCTTACCTATACCGATCAGCGACTCGCCGATCTCGTCAAGTGTAACTTCCCTATACTTCTGGCCAAAGGCGTAGATCTGGATCGATCTATTAAAGAAGAACTTGTAGAGATCAACATGAATGCCGTACTTAAGCGATGCGACCTCCCTTCCCATCTCTATGGGAATTTGGTCCACACCAAAGCCCAAGCGTTGAGCTCTATGCCAGAGATACCTTAAGTCAAAGTCGTCCCCGTTGAATGTGACTACTATCGGATAGTCAAGCAACACCTTGAATAACTCGACCAACAGCTTCTCTTCACTCTTATAATATTCCGGTCTAACGCTGATCTCCGGCAGTTCTTCTTCAAGCTTAATCCCAGCACGTTCAAGCAGGAGGAGACGCATCTTTCCGTCAGAGCCCAGCAGACTAGCGCATATAACAGGATGCTCCGCTTCTCTAGGGTCAGGAAGTCGCGTTGCGATCGGAGAGTAAACCTCTATGTCGAGAGCTACTCTCCTGAGTTCCGGTACAGGGCATTCGAGGAGGCGAATCCATTCGTGGGCTAAGGCTCTATACTCCTTACTTTCATTCTCTAAGAATTCTTCGACACCTCGAAGCGCCTCCGAGGAAGGTTCATACTCAGCCGCAACCAATTGGCCATTGGAGATACGATATGGCATTCCCGGTTCCAACCTACGGTCGTAGATGAAGTTCTCAACGTACTTTATGTCAGCTTCCCAAGCCTTCACAATGTCTCGGATGCAGCCGATCGGCCTGCCTCCGATTGAGAGAGGATCTCTCGCCACAATCATCGTTACGTCAATTTCTTGGTCTCTCAGGGCATCGTACTTTCTGACGACTTCGAGGTGGTCCAGTCCGGTATGAGCCGTTAGAGACTGGTTCTCATTTAGCTTCTCAACCGATTGATTGCTTAGGCAGTATGGCTTGTGATTCGTGTTGTCATACCAATAGTAGATTTTGCGACGGTTAGGTTCATACAACTTGATGAAGGCTGAATGACGTTCCCCGTCGTATCCGATTCCTATGAATAATGACTCAGGCAGATTCTTAGGGGTCTCCGGTACATATACGAGCCTCTTCTTCTCCTCGTGGATCTCTTCTTTTCGTTGAACTTCAGCGCTTGGTTGAAGGTACGGGTCGAGTTTTTGGGATGACACACGGCTTCTCCGCTTTAGTTTTTTATTCGTCTCTGATAAAATGGTTGTGATGGAGTCAGATTAGTGGACGCGCCAAGCATGAGTTGAGAACCCTTGCTTAAGGATGCCGTTACGCTCGCAATCGAGTCGTTGAGCTGGATGGAAATTGAGAATCTTAGCGAGCGCTCAAGCCTCATACGGACGTCGAAGCAGCTTGGAATAAGAGATACAGATTCGTTGAAAATGGCTCAAGCGATGATTATCGAAACGACAAGAAGACTTAACGTGATAGATAAAGTTGCGAATATCATTTTGTCTCCACGTTCCCTAGAAGACTACACAATGGGAGTCAAGAACTTCATTAGACTATACTTGTACTGGACTAGGTTTCGGAAATCGAACATAGATCAAGCTGTAGTTTTTCTAAGCGCGGGGAGAGATATTCTAGGTTGGAAGGAGTTGTCGCCTGTTGAGTTTGCTTTCGGAAGAATTCTGTCAGTAAACATCAACGGTGTTCTCAGCGGTTCTGAAGGTTCGAATCGCCTAGCGCTAGAGACCTTTCATCCTTCATGGTATGTGGAGTACTGCATTAGACTTCTCGGCAGAGTTGAGGCGTTGAGGCTTCTTCAAGCAAGTAACGAAATCCCGCCTGTATACATCAGGATTAATACTCTAGTCGGGCGAGAAAGCGACGTGGCTGCTGAGCTGGCCAAAGAGCGCGTTGAGCTTGAACCTGTAAGGGACGCAAGCTCTATCTACCATGTTCTCACGAAGAATGCTCTGACACGCCTAGAGGCCTACCAAAAGGGACTGTTTCATATCCAAGATCTCTCGAGTTGCCTAGTCGCGATTGCTGCTGCCCCGAGTCAAGGAGACGTAGTTCTTGATGTGTGCTCAGCCCCCGGATCAAAAACGAGTCACGTCGCCCAACTGATGAAGAATGAGGGGAGAATTCTAGCCCTAGATAGATCTGCACCCCGAATTCAACTTTGGAAGAAGGAAATCAGAAGGTTGAGAGTGAAGATAGGCGAACCGATTCTAGCGGATGCTGAGCAACCCTTGCCATTTCGCAATGCTGCTGATATTGTTATTTTGGATCCTCCATGCAGCAATACCGGAGTCTTCGGGAAATCTCCAGCAGCAAGATGGAGTATCGATATGAGAACGATAGGTCGAATGGCCACGATTCAAGCTAGAATGATAGAGAATTGTGCCAAACACGTTAAGCTTGGAGGGAAACTTTTGTACGCGACCTGTAGTATCGCTACTGAAGAAAACGAGTTTGTGATCGAACGCTTTCTTAAAAGACATCCTGATTTTAAGCCGGTCGATACAGAACTAAAGCTTGGTCTACCGGGTCTAAGAGGCCAGACATCATGCCGCCGCCTGTACCCGCATCTTCATAATTGCAACGGTTTTTTTGTAGCGAAACTTGAAAGAGAACGCTGAATTTTTGATAGACAATTAGCTTTCGTTTTCAAATGGAAAACGAGGCTGCTCTTAGCTTTCATCGTTTATAGTTTATTCAATCTAAGAGGATCGGAACGCCATAGATCCAAAAGAGCGCGGAAACTCGACGCACTGTCGATCAAGGCGTTAATGATTATCTTGCCTTCGAATTTTGAATTGAGCACAGGGCTTCGAAGAGTATCCTCGCAGCCTGAGCCGCCGTAGTTCCAGTATCGTACTGCGGAGCGACCTCAGCCAAGTCTATGCCTGCAGTTCTTTCATCACATATCGAGTTCAGTATTGTTATCAGCATGTTCGGGCATATGCCGTCTCCCTCTGGGCTTCCTACGGCAGGGGCGAAGGCGGGATCCAAGACATCTATATCGATTGTGATGTATGTTCTCATGAACTCCTTCGTTTCATCTCTGATAAGTTCCGCAGCTCTTTCCGGTCCAAGCTCTCGAAGCCTTTGAGTTGTAATCATTGTCATACCTGTCTCATTAGTGTACTGAACCTCTTCTTTGCACAAAGCTCTTACTCCGACTTCTAAGATGCTTTTCTGTCCTATGTGTTCAGCTATTCTCCGCATGAAAGTTGCGTGTGATATATGTAACCCCATGTACTCGTTTCTGAGGTCTGCGTGAGCGTCGAAGCTTATCAAGCCGAGGCCCGATTCCATTGCTTGGACCGCCCCGTACGTCAAAGTGTGTTCTCCTCCGATCAGTATCGGAATCTTCCCAGAATTCACCACGTCTTCGACGGATAGCTTTAAGCGGTTTAGAGTCTCCTCGACGCCGTCTACAACGTTCAAATCGCCAGCATCATAGATCTTGAGGTCCTCAACATCTATGTTCGTTCTCAAGCTGTAGGTCTCGATGTTCAAGGACGCTTCCCTTATGGCGGATGGACCGAATTTCGATCCAGACCTATATGTGCTCGTCTTATCGTAGGGAATTCCTATTACCACGTAGTCAGCTTCTTCGAACCCTCTCGATCGACCTGAGAAAGGTGGAGCACCAGAGGTGTAGAATGTCAGGTTCTTCTGTCCAAAACTCATTTCTACGGATGCTCCATGACTGTGAAGTATATGTCTAACCTTCTTGGGGGCTAAATAAATTAAGCTCTTTCCTAACAAGTCCTCGATAAATGGATGGCTGGACAACAGATTTATTTGGTTAGCAGCAGACTAAGTTAAGCTCTTGATCGCCCCGTGGTGTATATGACTGCAAAAGAAACGAAACGCTTGGATAGATCTTTCGGAGTCTGGCTCTCGTCGGCATTCTACATTCTCGCAGGAATATACATCGTGATCTTTCCTATCCTTTACGAACGTTTCCTATTCCCGCTCTACTTTATAGCAGGCGCTTGTGTAATAGCGGGGGTCGGGATCTTTCTAATGTGGCGATGGGCGTTATGGTTGGCGCTCATCGCGATTCCAGCGGTGGTAACGACCTTCGGTTCCGTACTAGTCTATTCGATTAGCAGCTTCGGTTTCAATCCCGACTGGACTACTGCTCTATTCAACACGATAAATGCGCTCTGTCTCGTGTTCACTGCAATTGCGCTGCTGCTTCTCTTGGACAAGAGAAAGGAATTTAGGTAGATCTACCTAGCTCAGTTGAGTCTTCCGAACCTGATCTTCAATGCCGTAAAAAAGAAGTCCAGCCACTGCCTCTTTGAGAGCTTTGACCTACCCTGAAGTCTATCTTGGAAAACTATGGGGACCGCTTCTACCTTGAAGCCTTTCTTGATCGACCGAGCTAGAATCTCCAGCTGAAAACTGTAACCAATAGACTTTATCTCGTCGAGTCCGATTCCTTCAAGAACCCTCCTTTTGTATAATCTATAGCCTGAAGTCAAGTCTGAAATGTCGACACCAGCGATCTTTCTTCCGACGAAGTTACCTCCAAAGGAGATAAGTCTCCTACGCCAGCTCCACCCTACGATGCCTCCGCCTGGCATCCTCCTTGAACCTATGATGACATCAAAACTCTCGCGGGCCTTCTTAATGAAAGATGGAATATATTTCGGATCGTGACTGAAATCTGCATCCATTGTGATGACCACGTCGCCTTGAACGGCTTTCAGACCTTCCAAGAGCGCTCCACCCAGTCCTTCAGTCTTCTGTCGTATAACGGTCACCTTCATTTCGTTGAGACGTTCATACGTGCCATCATCGGACTTGTCAACTGCCACTATCTCGTACGGCTCCGATATCTCCTTCATGGTTTCTCTTATGCCGGCCACCAAGATGTGAGCTAAGGGTTCGTTTCGAGTAGGCAAGAGTATTGAGATCATTCCCAGCACCCTGAATGACTAGTGAAACTCCGAAGTATTACCCTATCTTGATGGGATAAGATCGCCGAATAGATTTAATCGTTTGGAAGGAAACAGGCTACGCGTGGGGTTCTTTATCTACGAGGCCGAACTTCGGTGTTCTATCGAAAGGCGATCTCCTTCCGATCAATGCTCCGACGACAGCCGCTGTGTTGCTGAAGAGAATCCCAAACCCAACAGCCATCAAGTGGAGCAAGTAGAATAGCCTAGTGAATGTGTCGTTCCTTTCTCTTCGCAATTCTGAAACCGCAGTACCGTACACCAAAAGAGGCGCAGAATATATTGCCACTGAGAACGCCGACGTCAGTGGAGCGAAGACAGTCTTCCAATAGTCACTCATTAGGAACGTCATCGGCAAGAGAAGATAGTAAGGAGGCATAAGAATCAGGCCGAAGGCTGATATTACGAAGGTGAAGTATGTTGAGAGTTGTAGAAGCGCCTCAATCTTCTGAAAAGCGCTCCAATGCTTATGAAGGATTATGGCCTTCCAATACTTCTTTAGGCATTCTGTGAAGCCCTTCGCCCATCTAAACTGCTGTTTTCTCAGAGCGCTGAACACAGGAGGAATCTCTCCTGAGCAATAGACGTTCGGCGCGTATAGGTACTTCCAGCCTCCTAATTGGAGACGAACCGAGAGGTCCAGATCCTCCACCAATGTGTCCGAATGCCATCCGCCTACTTCCTCTATCGCTCTTCTTCTAAAGATGCCGTTGGTCCCGCTGAAGTGCGCCAGTAAGTTTTCTGCAAATCGCGCTCTTTGGTCGATCAAGAAGTATCCATCGATCGCTAGCGAGTATGCCTTTGTGATCCAAGACGATTCTCGATTCAAGTAGCCACATCTAGCTTGAACGAAAGCCACTCTTTCATCGACATAAAGATATGGGATCATTTCTTTCAGGAGGTTTGGCTTAGGCACATAGTCTGCGTCGAAAATCGCTATGAACTCTCCTGTCGAGGCTTCTAGAGCCAGTTGGAGCGCTCCAGCCTTGAACGCGTTCCTCTTCTCTCTATGTAGGACCCTTACTAGATTCTTGTAACGTGTTTCGTATGATCTTGCGATTTCAGTTGTTCCATCGTTTGAGTCGTCAATCACTATTATCTCAAGCTTCTCCTTCGGGTAGTCAAGGTTTACGCAAGCTTCGAGTAGTCTTGAGGCGACATTTCTCTCGTTATAGAAGGGAACGTGAATTGAGATCTTCGGCCAATCTTTGATTTTCGGGGGGCGAGGGGCCTTCTTTCTACCTTTAACAGATAGGTATGTCAGTAGGCACCAATTGGAAGCGTAGATCCCTATCAACACGGTGAAGAGCGTACCCAAAAAGAGGACGAGCTGTTGCAATAGTGAAAGTTCTCCCAAAGGGGATATCTCTCCACTCAAAATTGCGAACTAAGTCTTAGTCAACAAATATAAGATTTCCTACTAGATAGCAGTAACGATTCGCATCTTCTGTCTGCAACAGAGTGATCTTTTGCCCTCAGAAGGGGTTTATCCGCTTTTGGAGCCACTCATCGACTGTCGCTTGGCTTGGAAGCATTTGGGACACGATATCATTGGTCTCTTTCCTTTCGCCTTGACTTGAATTAGCTGGAAGCTGCATTCCCTGCAGTTTTTTTCCAGAAGCGTTAGGGCTCCGAATTGAGGCAAGGGCAATCCGAATCTACAGTTGTTCTTCCACATCCCTGAACAACCTATGAACCTTTTTCCACTTCTTCTACTTCGTAGGACATGGAGCTTGGACCCGCATTGTGGGCACAGCGTTCTCAGCGTTATGCCCGCCATCTTCATTTCTTTGATAGTCTTGGTCAGTTCTTTCCCGATCTCTGTCTCATTCGCTTTCAAGTCTTCAATTACCGGTCTTAGATGTTCCACCGCCTCAAATATCACATGCTCCCTAGTCTCTTGTCCAGATTCAATTCTCTCCATCATTGCTTCGAGCTCTCTCGTGAACGCTACGTTTATCACTTTAGGACAATACTTGAGCAACAGTTCGATAATCTTGAAGGCGAGAGATGTAGCGACGATCCTTTCGCCTTTAATGTACGCTCTTCTATACAACGTGTCCAGTATTTCCGCTCTCGTCGCTTTCGTGCCTATATTCTCCTCTTCCATCAAACGCAAGAGGCTGCTTGGGTTGTATCTTGGCGGAGGTTGAGTGAACTCCTTTTCGGCTGAGACCCTTCTGAACGTGGCTTTCTGCCCAACAGAGATAGGAGGCAAAATTATCTCCTCCAGTTTTGAATACGGTTGATAGAATTCTATCCATCCTTTCTCCAAGATTCTTGACCCACGAACTAGAAATTCTAAATTGTCAACCTTGATCATGACTTTCTCGCTTTGCTTTATCGCGGCCGAGCCGAATGTTGCCATGAACCGTTTTGCGATCAGGTCGAACACTTTCTGCTCGCGTGGTTCAAGTCTTCTCTTCGGAGAAACTCCGGTGGGGTAGATTGCGGGGTGAGCTGGATCGGTCTTCTTTCCTTCGTTCGGATGTAGCGTTTCCGCCGACAGTAGCGTATTCGAGTATTTCTCATACCGGGGTATTTTGCTTAAGCCACTTAGTATCTCTCGATATCCTATCGTGGGAGGTAGCTTCTGACTGGAAGTTCTTGGATACGATATTAGAGCATCGAGGTATAGTCTCTCAGCTATTCCGAGACTTTGGCTTGGGGGGAATCCGAAGTGCCGATAGGCTTCAGCTTGGAGGGTTGAAAGGTCGAAGGGTGGAGGAGGACCCAGACGATATCTGTTTGACTCCAGATCTTTCACAATCCCGGTCTTTCCAGACGATTTTTCAACTACCTGCTCAGCTTCGAGGTTTGTTTCGAGTCTCTCAATCTGATACTCTGCCGCGATCTCTCTCCCATCGATTTCGACGATGGTTTCTATAGTCCAGTACGGCAGAGGAACAAACGTCATAACCTCCTTCTCTCTTTCTATCACAAATCTGAGCGTAGGGCCTTGAACTCTGCCTGTGCTGAGCGTGGAGTATCTTTGGCTGAACTTGTTGGCAGATTCAGTCAACGCACGAGATAGGTTTACTCCGTATAGCCAGTCAACCTCATGTCTGCACATTCCAGCATTGACCAATGGGAAATCCAGTCTACGCATCGGATTCGCGTATGCTTCACGCAGTTCTCTCTCTGTCAATGTGCTGAACTTCATCCTTTTGGCAATCTGATCTGCTCCATTGCAAGCGTACTTGAGTGTCATATACCCTATTAAAGACCCTTCCACGTCGTAATCGCATGCATCGACATAAGTGTCAACATCTCTAGAAAGCTCGGCGATAGCTCGCAAACATAACTCCTGTTTTCGTTGCCCTCTTTCCACCTGATGCTTCGGCTTCCAAGCGAAATCCCAAACGGGATAGTAGCGCCTCTCCACGCTTCCCTTCGTATCCACTTGGTAGAGATGGCCGATGGCAGAGCAGACTATTATTCTCTCATCTTTCGTTTCGATCTGATAGTAGGGGGTGCCATACTTCTCTCGCTTTGACGCTCTTGCAGATTCACTCAGTGCCTCAGCTATATGCAACGCAGCATCAGGTTTCTCACAGATTATTAATGTCGCCTTCATCGTCGCCACTCCGCGATTGCGGTTTAAGCAGCTGGGCAGCCATCTCTTTGACGGCTTGGCCTGTCTCTTGAAGTTTCAAGACCTCCTGAAGATAGCTCTGCATCGTCAACTCTCCATTGTAGGCTTTAAGCCAGATCTTGTAGGATTCATCCAAGCTCAGCCTAGCCTTGTGGTGTAATTCACAAAACTCTGAATTGTCGAGCTTGCGAGAGTTGCACAATCTACAGTTTTGACGCATCCTAGGCCCCTCAGAACCTTAGCCTATCACATGGATCGTTCGTGGGATCATCAAGGGTTATTTATTGATTTCTGGTTAGCTCAAGATGGCGCGAAGCATTTTTCAATGGAGTCTTGGGTTTAAAATTCAGGTATCTCTCCAAGTAGCATTCCTTCGATTGTTATGGGGTTTATCTTCAAAGCAAGTGCTCGTGCTTCGTCCAGCTTGGACTCCCTCTCAGCGTATATCTCTAAGACCTTCTCTCCTTTGGTCACTTTGTGTCCTTCTTTGCCGTAGAAGATTAGACCTGCCCCCCTTTCCATGGGCGCGCCGGCTGCTCTGGCTATTTGTGTTATTGCCCGGTTAGAGACTCGGGTGATGTAGCCGTCGCAAGGCGCGTGTATTTCAGCTACATGCTGCCCAATAGGAATATCTTCAGGCTTTACCCTTGAGTTCCCGCCTTGAGCTTCGATTATCTCTCTCATCTTCTGTAGAGCTCTGCCACTATTCAAAATCTCTTTGGCGAAGTCCTGTCCTTTTCCACGGACGACTTTGCCCGCAATCTCAAATAGAAGCCCTGCGAGCGCTGTAGACTTCTCGACGAGGCTGCTGGGTCCCTTTCCATCTAACGCTTGTAATGCTTCTCTTGCCTCTAATGCTGGTCCAACAGCGTATCCGACAGGTTGCCCCCCGTAAGTCAACCCGCATTTTACCGCAATGCCAAGCCTCTCGCCAAGTTCAATGAACCGGTTCGATAGACCTCTAGCTTCCTCAAAGCTCTCGACCTTCGACTCTTTTCCTACAGGAAGATCTATTACTAGGTAGTCTGTCCCGACGGCCAACTTCTTGGCGAGGATGCTTGCGAGCATCTGGCTCTCCGGATCTATCTGAAGAGGATATTCAACGTTTATCAGTATGTCATCTGCAGGGGCAAAGTTCAAGCTCCCTCCCCAAACGATAGCTCCATGCGTCTTCAATACTATCTTCTTCAACTCTTCAGCCGTAAATTCGACCGGCGCCAAGACGCCCATGGTATCTGCGGTTCCAGAAGGGCTCGTAATGGCTTTGCTACTCGTTTTCGGGATGAGCAATCCTGCTGCAGCCACTATCGGAACGATAAGGAGGCTCACCTTGTTTCCAGGGATTCCGCCGATACTGTGTTTGTCGTAGACTGGCTTTTCGAAATCTATGCTAGCTCCAGTCTCGACCATCGCCCTCGTCAATGAGACGATCTCTTCAATCGGCATACCGTGAAACTGTTGGGCCAAAAGAAAAGCAGCTATCTCTATATCGCTTAGGTTCCTATTGACGACATCGCTGATTATGTTGAGCATCTCTTCTCCTGCCAGTCTTTCTCCTTTTAGTTTCTTTTGAATGAGTCTAAGCGATGTTGGCGCAGGCTGAAGTTCTACTGTCACCAAGGCGCCGCTCTCGATTCCTAACTGTCTTGCAACGTCCTCGAAAACCCCCAGCTCGCCGGGATGAACGATAGTTCTTGTTGTTTGAACAATCGTTGTTGCAGATCGTCCTCCAGCCCTAACTTTCATTCTATCATGCGTTCGAATTCCGAATGCTTCCGCGTCCTTCCAGTTTAGCAAAGAAGTGCGCTTTTCAGTCGAGATATCTATAACCTTTGATCTTAGATTGTACACGCCGATTTCCTTCTTCATAACCGATATTATAGAAGGTAAGGAGATAGAAAAACCTCTAGGACAAGCTTGAACAGACGGCTACGGTTATCGTAGCTTTCTAGCTCTCCCCTGCCTGCGGACGTAAAGTGCAGCAAAGAGCGCTGCGCTACAAGCCGCAAGGTTTTGCGACAGTGCAAACTTCCAGATTGAGTCAAGATCCATCAGTAGAATAGCGCTTCCGTAGGCACTTGCGAAAAACTGGTCGAGTTGAGGGAGATGCTTGGATAAACTATTCGCCCCGGTGATGAACCAGTTCGATCCCAAGACATATGGTATGAAGAGGAATAGACTGTAAGCCCCGAGTATCAGAGCGCCGACCTCAACCATCCTTGAATCTGCTCCCATCCTCTGCTTCCTCAGATCCGTCTTCACCCTAACTCTCATCGTTCTATCGACGGTGAACATCCATGATGAGAGTATAACCAAGGTAACTCCTAGGGCGGGGAGCAGAACGATCGGAACGGTCACTTGCAGCGTTCCAATCTTGATTCGCTCGTTTCCCGGAGAGAACCCGTGAGAAAACATGTAGTTGACAAAGAAGAACTGCAAAAGAATGATCGTGGCAACTAACAGCGCTGTCGAGATTATGCCTCTCGCAGTCGCCCATCGGAGCACTACTCTCTTATAGCCTTCACTCATACCCGGTCACCAAAAGCTCATGCTGGAAATTCGTGACTACACTCTGGACACTTGATCAAGCCGCAACTTCCCATGGCTGAGGAAGGGCATCCTGAGCAAGCGAAAGCTCTCGCATAGCTTATGTCGAATTCCGCTTTGCATTTTGGGCATTGAACAAGTCTCTTGGGCAATCTACTCCCTACTTGTACTCGCGTTGGATAAGCTAGACTAATTTGTCGATCTAAAAAGCGTTACGTAGGCGTTTTCCGAGGAGCATGAGGTTCGCTCAAGTGCATACGTTTTCGACATCCAACCGTGCCAGCTTTCTGGCCTCCTTTACCTCACAGATTGATGAATCCACAGTTTCAACTGTAATTGAAGAGAATTTTCGTTTCAACGCTATGAAAAGGACTGCTAATATCAGAACGCCGATCATTTTTCCAGAGCGTCGAGCCTCCTCTCGAATTGCATCTGCAAGAACAAGGCGAAGAACAGATCAATAAAATTGAGGCTCCATTAAAACCAAAGAAAGAATTCTTTAAGGAATTCATTATCGCGCTTTCGCGAAGAGTTGCAACATGAAGCGTCTCTCAAAACGTACGAAAAAATTTTTTCTAAAACGTACGTTTTCTCGGCAAGACGTTCCTTCCCGAAAAGCTTTTTTCGGGTTCATGGCGTTCTCCCCAACTTGGTCACTGCTTCCACTTTGATCATCCGCCTGTATTGGTGTTCCAGCGCCCAATGCTAAACGAAAAGGCACGAAATGAAATTCTTTTAAGAGGTGCCAATTTTGAGACGCTAAGAGCAGATTAGGCTTCGTCTCGCGGCCTAGGTCGCCATTTGCTCTGCTGTACAGCCCTACGTGTGCTTCAGAGCGCGAGTTCAAGAAAGCCAGCTTCCAAAAGCGCATGTAATATATAGTCATTGAAAGTGGAACATATCATCGGTGGTTGTTGTTGGCAAAATGTCAAAAGTGTGGAGGCAATGTTGCGAAGCCGCTGAAGGAGTGGGAACTCAAGGGTGGAAAATCCAAGAAAACTGTCAAGATTGGTCTCTTCGAATGCCCAAAGTGTAGGGTAAAATTTAGAGCCGCAATCTGAACAATTTAGCAGTTGATCATTCGCGGTTTCCTATCCTCGAGACGCCGCGTTCCTCTCGACGATCTCGATGAGGTTCCTAAAGATCGTTCTGCCCTTCGTTGTGTGCCAAACTTCCGGGTGAAATTGGATCCCATAGATAGGTTTGTTTCTGGATCTCATCGCTTCGACCTTGCATCTTTGAGAGCGCGCTAATCTTTCAAAACGGTCGGGCATGCGGATGACCTCGTCGTTATGCGAAGCCCATGCTGTGAAGGACGGACCGGTTCCTCGCAGGATTTCATCTTCTTCATCAACGTGCACCGTAATTCGACCGTACTCAGGCTTCTTGGCTGGACCAGTCCTTCCTCCGAGGGCTTCTGCCAATAGCTGATGGCTGACGCAGATGCAAAGCACAGGTTTCGAAATCTCCTTGAGCAAGCGTTCCAGATTGCCTAGTTCTCGTCTCGAGTTCTTCTCATACACGGATTGGGGGCCTCCTCCAGCGACTACACCGTTGAAACCGATTTCTTCAAGCTCGTCCATTGAAATGGATAGCGGTACTAAGGAGCTTTCGGCTCCCAGTTCTGTCAGCATCCTCACTATGAGATGGTTGTATTGCCCCTTCACATTTACAACAGGAACTACTGGCTTCAAGACGGCCACCAAGCTGTCGTTATGTTTCACTCAAATTCTATTGTGGCAGGGGGTTTAGATGTCAGGTCATAGTAGACATGGGCTATGTTCGAACACTTCTTGAGGATTTCCTTTGCTGTTGCAGTTAATATCGCCCATGGTATCGCAACTATGTCAGCGGTCATGAAGTCTCTCGTCTCAATCGCTCTAATAGCAACATCGTAGGGGTCGCTCTCCTTTCCCTCCTTTATAGTGTATAGGATTCTAGTGAACTCAGGATTTCCTGAGGTCAATCTGAACTGCAGCTCTCTGAGCTTCTCGATCAACCACCCATAGACCTCCCTCTTCTCCTTCGAGATACTTACGGAGGCAATTCTTCCGTAGACCCTAACGTCTCCTTTTACACCTGTCGCCTTGTTTTGAAGTATGTTCACCTTAACTTCTGTACTTTGAATCTTAAGAAATTCCGAAACCTGCTTCTGCAAAGGTTCTTTCGCGGGATGATCCGCAGTCGCGTTGTCAAGAACAGCTGCGAAGAACTGTTGACCGCCTGTCGTAGCCAAAAGTTTCTCCACGATCTGCGTCGACTGCTTTAGAGTCTTAAGTTTACTTGGTTCAACCCGTCCGATGCACCTAACAAGCAGCCCCGGCCCCGGAAAAGGCTGCCTCTCAGAAATCTCACGTGGAATGTCCATGTATCTGGCAACGGCTCTAACCTGATCCTTATACAAGTTGGCTATCGGCTCGATGATCGTGAAACCGTATCTCTCTTGCGCGTTGATCCCTATCTGTTCGAGGACATTGTGCTGTGTCTTTATTCCTCCTTTCGTTTCAATCCAGTCGGGCGCTATGGTCCCTTGAATGAGAAAACGGGAGTCTTCTTTCTTTGCTGTCTCGCTCAAAGTCTTATAGAATGTCTCTCTGAACGCTTTTCGCTTTTCTTCAGCGTCCTCGTTTTGACCTATCGCCTCCATGAATCTTTTCTGAGCTCCAACTATTCTGATTGGAAGCGCGAGATGTCGTTTCGACAGCAACGCTTTCACTTTTCGCGGTTCATCGAGCCTCATGAATCCAGTATCAATGAATATGCAAAGGAGATTCTTTCCCACGGCTTTATGGGCCAAGGCAGCGCAGGTTGTGCTATCAACGCCTCCAGAGATGGCTATTATCGCTCGCTCACCGTGAAGTCTTTGAGCTATTTCGTCGATCTGTGATTTAACAAAGGCTTCGGCGTCAAATTCAGATCGTTGAACAGTCATAGGCAGGCCCTTTTAGAGACGATTGTTATAGTTGTCATTTATCTTTTGCTACATTCTCCGTATCGCTAGAACGTATGTCGTGGCTGCTCGCGGACTGCGCAGCAAAGAGTACTTATTCAGAAAGTAGCTTCTAATCTGTGAGGAAGAGCGATGGAGAAGGAGATAATCGGTCGGGGAACATGGCTTGACAAAGTTGCTCTCGAGATATTTCAAAGGGAAGAGAGCATGGGAAGAAAGGTCGACGTACTGCGGACTGAGAGTGGTTTAGGTGCTTCCGGCATTCCACATGTTGGCAGCTTGGGCGACTGCGCCAGAGCCTACGGAATAAAACTTGCATTAGAGGCTCAAGGCCACAAATCTGAGTACATCGCCTTCTCAGACGATAAGGACGGCCTTCGGAAGGTCCCTGCAGGCTTGCCCGAAAACCTAATCAGATATCTGGGTTTCCCAGTCTCATCAATTCCCGATCCTTTTGGATGCCACGGCAGCTATGGCGAGCACATGAGTTCACTACTTCTGGATGCATTGGATAAATGCGGCATAGAGTACAAGTTCTATACTGGAACGAAAGCATACAAGAAAGGCTTGTTCAACAAGCAGATCGAAATTCTTCTAACGAATGCCAAGAGAGTTGGAGAGATAATTCGAGAGGAACTCGGGCAAGAGAAGTACACGGAGGTGCTTCCGTATTTCCCAGTCTGCTCGAATTGTGGGCGAATATACACGACGAAAGCTTACAGTTTTGTGCCTGAAGAAAGCAAGATCCTCTATCAATGTGAAGGACTGGAGATCAAAGGGAAATGGATTGAGGGCTGCAAGCACAAAGGGGAGGTCGATTACAGGACTGGAGATGGCAAACTGAGTTGGAAGGTGGAGTTTGCGGCCAGATGGATGGGACTAGGAATTAACTTTGAAGCTTATGGAAAAGACATCGCAGACTCCGTTCGAGTTAACGATCGAATCTGTAGAGACATTCTCGGATACGCACCGCCTTTTCATGTGCAATATGAAATGTTTCTCGACAAAGGTGGAAAGAAGATATCGAAATCTACAGGAAATGTTTTCACTCCGCAGGTTTGGCTCATCTACGGTTCGCCTCAATCCTTGCTCCTGCTAATGTTCAAGCGTATAGTCGGAACTCGAGTTCTCTCTCCGCTAGATATTCCTCAATATATGACGGAGATGGATGAGCTTGAAGACATATATTTCGGAAGGAAGATCGTCGCGGACAGGATGGAGCTAGCCAAGCTTAGAGGCTTGTATGAATACTGTTGGCTCTTTAAGGCGCCCAGCCAGTCGAGTATTCATGTTCCTTACAATCTCCTGGTCTATCTCGCTAAAGTTGCACCGAAAGGATCTGAGATACAATACGTCAAGGAGAAGCTTAGAGAATACGGCTATATCAAGAACTTCCTTTCGGAAGATCTGAAGAGAAGAGTTGAGTATGCTAGGAGTTGGGCGGAAGATTTCGTAGAGATTCAAGAAATAGCCGTAAAGCTCTCTGAGCAAGAAAGGAAGGCGATCTCCCGACTTATCGAGGTTCTTCGCATGGAGAGAGATGAGAAAGCGATCCAGAACGCCATCTTTAACAGTGCGAAGAGCGTTGAGCTCGAACCTCGAAATTTCTTCAAACTTCTATACAGGATTCTCCTCGGCACCATAGAGGGACCCAAACTCGGATCGTATATCGTGGCTATGGGAAACGAGAATGTCATAGACACATTGCAGAGAGCAATCTCGCAATGAGTGGTGACTAAACCCTTCTTTTCCTCCGCTGCAATCGACTTTGGAAGACAACGGCAACGGCCGCCGACGCAACCACTATCTCCGCAAAATATGCGAAGCTCTCCAGAAATCCGTTGGGTCTTAGAAAGTGCAATATCTCGAGTCTGATTTGGTTCTCTACGGCGGTACCTCTGAAATCGTGGCCATATTCGAGAATTCTCAGTCTCGCTAGCTTTGGATCGGCATTCTTCATCCAGATTTGTGCTTGGATTACAGGCGTTATTGAGTCATTTGCCCCCCAAACTAAGAGATGCTGTATCTCAATACGTGATGCCGCGTAAGCCGACGAAAATATGTCCTCCCTCTTTCCATAGTAGCCACACAACGCCGCGTTGATGATTACGGCTTTCTCGAAGACAGTTGAGCCCATTATTGCGTTTGCAGCGCCGACTCCTCCAGAAGAGTATCCAACTACATAGACGTGTCTAAGACGAAACTGATGGGTAACCAGCGAGGCTATATCGCGGACCCATGGCTCTCTTTCATCAGAATAGTAGTATGAGTACGGCATCAACACGTTGAAGCCGTTCCCAGCAAAGTACTCCAAGAAGCCATACCAAGCTGAACTTTCATTTTCGAATCCCTCAACCCAAAGCTTCACATTGAGACGCTGGAAGACAGATGCGTGCAGAAACCAAGATTCGTCGTGCGGCCCACCGTGCAAGAATAGAACGAGGGAGTCTGACTGAGAACTCCTATAGAACTTGAACCTCATATCTTGGTAAGTGATGTTCGTGGATTTTGCGACGACTGGGTCGAAGCCTCTTGGTCCAGATGTCGAGATGACTTCCTGAGACATAGATGGCGCAGTTAGCCCTAGGAGTAAAAGCAAGACCGGTGCTAACATCGATTTCCAGCTCAAACCGATCAAGTCTCAGTCAACTCTGCGCACGATGGCGCAATTAATGAAGCGAGTTATTGATTTGCGTCTATTTATTGACTTATCGCTCTCAATGGTAGAGATAATCCTTTTTACTCCATGGCCGACTGTTGATATGTTGGGCCCGTAGTCTAGTCAGGACAAAGACGCTGTGAAGGACTTGTATCCTTCGCGTAAGCCTGCGGATACCTCTCTTAAGCGGAGAGCCGGAGATCCGGGGTTCAAATCCCCGCGGGCCCGCCAACGACCGCTACACACAAAGAATTGGTAGTTTAAATTCAACCGAGCCCGCTAAGGTGCAGGACAACGACGGATTACCAAACCTTTGATTTTTCCTGAGGTTCAAGAGCTTGGTGGTTTCTCGTCGGTAAGGCGGATAAGTTCGATTTGAAGTCTCTAGTTCCATTGTTGGGCAATAGAGGATTCAGGCAAGTTGCGCCTTAGGATTCTGAGGCTTTCGGATTTTGAATGCCTAGAAATTCTATATGCGACGAGACAAGATACTGCCCAATCCTTAATAATGCTATTCGAGAGAGAATGATCTCAAGTCTTAGCTGTTGACTTCAGAAACGAACTCATGAACTGAATGGAGGCTTGGTCCGATGGACGAAACATGTAGCCTTTCAGGTTCGAGACACTTCCGGCTTGAGCGACTCGCCGATGGCCTCTACGTCTCCATCGCGTCTGATACGGGAGCCGCGACCTGTAACGCTGGGATTGTTGACCTTGGCGATCGCACGCTGATCTTCGATCCGTTTCTTACTCCAACGGCTGCGGAGGGCTTGCGCGCCGCAGCCGCGCAGCTGACCAGTCGTCCCGCGGCTTACGTCGTCAATAGCCATTACCACAACGATCACATCCGGGGGAATCAAGTCTTCTCGGTCGACACAGAGATCATCTCCACCACGCTGACGCGCGAGTTGATCGCGACGAAGGGTGTGAACGAAATCCGTTGGGATACAGGCAACTCGCCCGAGCAGCTGCATGTCTTCGAGGAGCGTCTCAAGACAGAGACTGATGCGAACACTCGCAAAGACATTGCCTTCTGGGTGGCGTACCATCGCAGCATCATCGAATCCCTCCCAATGCTGGAACTCAGATTGCCCAATTGGACGTTCGATAAACGGCTGGTCTTTCACGGCTCGCGGCGGACAGCAGAAGTGATCACCTTCGGCGGAGGCCACACCGAAAGTGATTCTATCCTGTATTTACCTGCCGAGAGGATCGCGTTTATGGGCGACCTACTGTTCATCGGGTGCCATCCCTATCTCGCGGATGGTGACCCGCAGGAGTGGCTACGGAGTCTCGCGCGGATCGAATCGCTCGATCTGGAGACCTTTGTTCCAGGCCACGGACCTGTCGGTACCGCGGACGATCTCGCGCTCATGCGCCAGTACATAACCGAACTGGAGGCGCTGGCGGCTGAAATGGTTGAAGCGGAAGGATCGGCTGATAAAGCGGCTGAACGAGCAATCCCTTCGCGATTTGAGATGTGGCGCTTCGCGCGTTTCTTTCCGACCAATATGCGGTTTCTGCACGAGCGCATATCGAAAGCGCGACGATGTCAAATTCTGAAATCCTAGACAAGCTTTGTTTCTTGATGCATCAGCCACTTAACGTCCAACAGGACCCTTTTGATCCGCAGCTTTGGCGAATCACAGGTGTACGTTTTGATCTCTGTACACGTTGTTTGAAATGCGTTAAGGCATGCCCTGAGGGAGCCATTAAGGTTTCTTGGTAGATGCTCGCTCGCAAATTTTTCGCGAAATCGAAGTTATTTGCTACAACGAGGTTTTCCAATAGGGCAAACGTCGATACATCTTGTACATTCAATGTAGCTATGTGGAGTAGGTTTGTCAACAAGCTTTCTTTCCAATCTTCTCACGTCGTCGGCAACATCCGATGAGTAGGGGCTTTCCGCGGAATAGGTCATACAACGGTTTATTTTTAACCTGAACGGTTCTAGTGCCCTAGTCGGACAGGCAGTGACGCAATTTTTACAATCTCCGCATAAATCCTTCTTATAGGGTTCGTCTATGTCAAGTTCCGCTGTTGTCAGCATTGAGATCAGTCTTACTCTCGGTCCGTAGCTTGGAGTAACTAGAAGCGTACTTTTCCCTTGACAACCAAGACCGCATTTAACAGCAGCCGTCTTGAGAGGGATGCTAAGCGAAAATAAAGATTCGAAGCCTCTCTTTTCAAGATAGTCGACAACCATCCATGCTTTGTTCTTCATGATCTCATAATAGAATTGGTAATGTTCCAATTGCTCATTGGGCATATGCATTCCATAACCTCGCCAATTCGGCGAATCGACAGCCAGATTGAAAGCATTGTCCCAGGCATTGAAGCCCATCAATATCACGGATTTGACCATTGGCAACTCCTCCTCCGGCGAACGCAGATTGCTAATCTCGCCTACCCATCCGTAAGGCAGATCACGGAGCATGTCTGGATTCGAAATGCCAACAGATACAAACCCGACCTCGATTGCTTTCTGCTTGAGATCTTGCGTTAAAGTCATTGTTCGATCTCCTTTCAAGCGAAAGGGATGATTATGAAGGTATAGCGAAATAAAGTTTCTACTGTCAAATGACGGCGCCGCTAGATTGGATCAGTATGACACTCGCCGTTGCCAGCGGTGTAAGAAAGACAGGGATCGTACCAAGAGGAAGCTCGGCCAGCTTAGCAAATCTTAAAAGTGTTATACCGAATGTTGTAGAACGCCCGCTTCCAAGAGTGATTGAGCATTGACGGAATCGGCTGGCAGAGTGCTCGAAGGAACTAAGAAAGCCTTGAGCATGGCCTCGAGTCTAGTCGAAGAAGCACTCAATAAACTGGGAAGGGAAATGTCGGTCTCCTTTCCGGAAACGAACTATTCTCTCCCCGCGATCTACGGCTTGATGGGAATGCGTGTCGAGAATGTCGATGACCTTGTGAGGGTTCTCTCTACACTGAATGGAGGAGTGAAGAAGGAACTCACAAATGAGGGTATGCTGTCTAACGGGATGATTACGCTGATGGCCTTCGAATTGGCTGAAGGCGCGAGATACGCTCTTGAAAAGGAGCCTTACAGAGATCCCTACGTCGGTTTCATAACAGACGCACTCTTCAGAAGAGTTAGCCTAGGTCTAGCTGACGGAACCATACCGGGAATTGTCGTAGTCAGGGGTGAAGCTGAAGATGAGCATTCAGCAGCCCAACTCGGAAGAGAGATAAGGAGTCGAAGTCTCCTCGGCCTCTTATCCGGCCGAATAATCGATCAGATGCAGAAAGCTGGAGTGACGTTCGGGCTAGATCAGAACCTCATTCCTTTGGGCGATGAACCATCATCGTTGGTACACGGTGTAAACCTAGCGGTCAGGGCTTCTCTAATGTTTGGAAGCATCGAACCCGGAATGAAGAATGAACTTACTCGATACTTGAAGGAGCGAGTTCCAGCATTCGTAATCTCACTGGGAAAGCTCGATGATCTGACGCTTGCAGTAGGTGTTGGAGCGATCGCATTGGGGCTTCCGGTGGTCACAGATCAAATCGTAACAGAGATTCCAGGCGCTTTGCTATCGAGACCGGACTACAGAGTGCTCGTCAGCTCGGGGTGTACTCTGAAAAAGATTAGAACGAGAGTTGTTGTAAAGCCGCCGATTCCTGTGGACTACGGTCCGGCATACGAGGGAAAGAGTGTGCGGAAAGAGGAGATGTACGTAGAGTTCGGTGGAGGTCGAAGCGTTGCATTTGAATTGGTGCGAAAGAGGAGCCCTGAAGAGATCGTCGATGGGGCTGTGAACGTACAAGGCCTCGACTTAGCAGATATGTCCGAGGGAAAAGCCTACGCTTTAGGCATAATAGTCGATGTGGCTGGCGCTAAACTTGAGAAGGACTTTGAGCCTGTCTTTGAACGCCGGCTGCATCAGTTCTTGAACAGAGCTGAAGGCATAATGCACTTGGCTTCTCGCGACATAGTGTGGATTCGAATTAGTAAAGAGGCTTTCAAGAAAAGATTTCGAATCTCAAACTTGGGCGATATTGTAAACACTATGTACCATGCAACATTCCCAGCGCTGGTCGATAAAGTTCAAGTCACCATCCTCACCAACGAGAAGAAGGTTCAAGAATCAATTCTAGAAGCGAGAAGATTCTACGAAGAAAGAGATGGGCGTATGAAGGAGCTAACTGAAGATAACGTAGATGTATTTTACGGATGTGCCCTCTGCCAATCTTTTGCCCCCGTTCATGCATGCGTAATCACGCCCGAGAGGATAAGCCTCTGCGGAGCAACCACATGGATGGATGCAAAGGTTTCGCATAGCATCGATCCACAAGGTCCGAATTTTGAAGTCCCCAAAGGAAAGTGTCTCGATCCCGTGAAGGGCGAATGGGAGGGGGTAAACAGGAAAGTCTATGAAAGATCACATAACACAGTTGAAAGAGTCTTCCTTCACAGCATGTTCGGCTACCCACACACCTCCTGCGGCTGCTTCGAAGCGATAGTGTTCTACATCCCGGAAGTTAACGGCATGGGCATCGTTGACAGAGAATTCAAAGGACCGACAGTCAACGGGATGTCTTTCTCGGCTATGGCGGGATTGGCTGGAGGCGGGAGACAGACTGAAGGTTTCCTAGGCATCGGCGTCAACTACATGAGATCGAGGAGATTTCTCCAAGCAGACGGAGGATGGAAAAAGATAGTGTGGTTGCCACGCAAGCTGAAGGAAGCAATGAAAGAGGTGATCCCGCCTGAATTGTATGACAAGATAGCGACCGAGCAAACCGCCAAGAACTTGGAAGAGCTTAAGCGCTTTCTTAAAGACGCTGAACGCATCTCAGATTGACAGAGCAACCATTAAAGCCCTAACGTAGTATTATGGGTTCAACAGTCAGAGAAGATGTTGCGAATGTCCGAGTCAGGAAAATGCCCTCGATGCCACGAAGAATGTGTTGAGCTCGGCGTGCCAATAATCAAAATCGGCAAGACGCGTGAGGCACGAGTTCGCGTGCTTGAGTGCCCGAAGTGCTTACTCGTATTCTACGAGACTGAGAAAGAATAGACGAACATCAAGCGAGCAAATGCGAAGACTTTGACCTTCAAGGAGAACGACCCTAGCCAGCAACCAGAAATGAAAGAAATCTGAGTGGATTTGAATGGCTGAAGACCTATATCGACTTCTAAGACCAAAGTTGGAGCTTCCCTCCATCAGGTACCCCGGCAGAATAAGTATAGTGCGGCTAGGAGCCGCACCTCAAGAGGGAGGGACGCGCAAACACTCAGTCGAGATCGGAGGCGACATCGATTTTCCGTTCTTCACTTTGGAGGGCCCGACAGCCATGAGGCCTGTTGTCGCAGTGGAGGTCTACGATAAACCCGTAAGAATTCCCATATCCGTTCGAGAAAGTTTAGGTAGCGCAACCGAAGACCCGATAGAATGGGCGAAGAAGTGTGCACGAGAATATCCGATCGATGCTATCGCCCTACGACTCGTCAGCTCAGACCCTGGAGTTGACGATAGATCTTCAGAAGAATGCGCCCGCTTGGTCAAACATCTTCTCGAGGAGATAGATCTACCTCTAATAATCTTCGGCTCTGGGAACGAGCAGAAGGATCCCGCCGTTCTAGAAAGAGTTGCAAAGGCAGCTGAAAAAGAAAGGGTCCTGCTATCAGCGGCTACCTTGAAGAATGACTATAAGAGAATCGCGGAGGCCGCTGTACGCCACGGCCATCTAGTCCTATCTACAACAGAGTGCGATCCTCCTTCTCAAAGAATCTTGAACGACCATCTTCTCGAGCTCGGCCTAAGTTCAAATCAGATTGTTATGGATCCGACGACCGCTGCGCTAGGATATGGCATTGAATACTCGATTTCCATAATGGAGCAACTTAGACTCGATGCGCTCAAAGGTGACAAGAGCGTCCAGATGCCGATCGCAGCCATTACAAGCTACACTTGGAATGCTCGTGAAGCGTGGAGTGAAGATGAGAGACTCGGTCCGATAGAGGTTCGGGGGCCACTTTGGGAGACTCACACTGCGATCTCACTTTTTCTGGCTGGTGCGGGCCTTTTTATCATGCTCCATCCAGATTCGGTGAAGCAGTTTAAGAAGATTCTCTCAGAAATCTTTCCGATGAACGCGCAAGGTCGGCTGGATGGTTAGACTTGGCTCGTAGGCTTTCGCCACTGGCAGTGTATGATTTCCTGCCGAAGAAGAACTGTAATGACTGTGGGGTGCCAACATGCCTTGCCTTCGCTGTTAAACTCATTGAAGGCACTATGGAACTGGACGCTTGCCCCCACCTCACAGATCAGCAGAAGAATGAAATCGAACAGTTGGTTCTTCCCCCTGTCAGGAAAGTGATTTTCGGCAAAAGAAAGACCGTGGCGGTCGGTGGTGAAAGAGTTCTCCATCGACATGAGTTAAGACTGCACAATCCTACGGCCATAGCGTTAGACCTAGACGACTCCGAGCAAGACCAAGTCATTGAAGCAAGAGTCCAGTCGATAAACAAGTTCAGAATAGAGCGTGCAGGAGAAGCCTTCGGGATCGATGCAGTCGCTGTGGTAAGCACCTCGAAGAGTCCCGACCGCTTTCGAATTGTTGTGAAGACTGTCAGTAAAGACAGCAACTTTCCTCTTATTCTATGTTCTCTGGATCCGAAGATATTGCAAGCTGGTTTAGAGGAAGTAAAGGAGGACAGACCAATCTTGTACTCGGCAACCGCTGAGACTCTTGAGAGATTCATTGAACTGTCTAAAGAATTCAAATGCCTGATTTGCCTCACATCCGAAGATTTGGCTGAATTAAGAGCAATGGCTAGAAAGGCAATGAATGAAGGTGCCAGCATTCTCCTTGCTCCAATAGCGCCAGCAACCAGCCTTCATGAGGCGCTCCTAAAGCTTGTGACGATCAGACGCGCAGCGATTGAGCACAAATATCAGGAGCTAGGTCACCCAATCATCGCGTTTCCGATATCCGAACCACACTCTGGAGGAGAGGGATGGCGTAACTCAATCGTAGCGTCTATGTTGATGATGCGATATGCAGACATCTTGGTGACACATTCTCTAGAGATGCCTTTGTTACTGCCAGTGTTTACGTTACGTCAAGCTATCTACAGCGACCCGAGGTATCCAGCTTCAGTGAAAACTGGACTTTACACATATGGTACGCCGGATTCCAAGTCTCCAGTTCTAATGACGACTAACTTCGCTTTGACGTACTATTTGGTCTCAGGAGATATATCAGCCGCAAAGATCAGCTGTTTCCTGCTTGTTGCAGATACACAGGGCATGTCCGTTCTGAACGCAGTGGTTGGCAGACAGCTAACGCCCGAGGTTGTCAGAGATCTTATCCATCAAACGCAGATCGGAGAGAAGGTTACGCATCGGAAACTGGTAATTCCAGGGCTCGCAGCAAGATTGCGAGGGGATATTGAGGATGCCACAGGATGGCAGGTCGTCGTCGGACCGGAGGAATCTTCAGATATAGGGGCATTCCTGAAGAAGACTGGTTGGAAGGCATAATCGCAACATTCGATGAAAGAGCAAAAAGGCCTATTGCCTACGCTCAAAAATTTTGATCGCTGTCTTGCGCTAGATTTCTTTTTTGAAATTGGATTCGATTTGGGGAGAAGCATTAAATACGGCTGTCCAACCATTATGTGCCGAACCTAGTGGAATTTCAGAAGCTGGTGCTTTGATCTGTCGAAGCGAGCTCTTCACATGAAAGTTAAAGAATTGAGAACTGACATCGGAGTCGTAAAGGATCTCGAGCTATCATTTGGTAGAATCTTTGAAGAGACTTGGACCGAGCCTGTAGGTACAACGCCTTTCCCAGCGGTCACAGATTTAAGGGCTTGGGACATGAAACTGCTGGAGAGATACAAGCCCTTCTATATGCCATTCTGCGATGTCTGTTGCCTCTGCACTATGGGTAAGTGCGATCTCTCCCGAGGGAAGAGAGGTGCTTGTGGACTCAACATGGCAGCTCAGCAATCGCGAATAGTTTTGCTTGGATGCTGTATAGGAGCTGCCACACATGTAGCTCATGCGCGACATCTAGTCGAGCACTTGGCGGATCAATATGGTAGGGATGCCCCGATTGACGTTGGCGGTTTCAGTGTTGAGGTGGAGGCCCCTATTACGAGGCTGGTTTGTGGTATTAGGCCTAGAAAGATCGGAGACCTTGAGGATGTGCTGGACTACCTTGAAGGCGAGATCGTTCATCTACTCTCAGCAACGCACACTGGCCAAGAAGGTAGCGAACTCGACTTTGAATCGAAGGTTTTTCATGCAGGCATGATCGATCATGTTGGCCTTGAGGTTGCTGACATAGCGCAAATAGCTGCCTACGGCTTCCCGAAGGCTGATCCTGATGCACCTCTAACGGAGATAGGTTTCGGAGCCATAGACTCGTCAAAACCGGTCGTATTGGTCATAGGCCACAATGTTCCTCCTTCAGTCGCCATAGTCGATTATCTCAAGAAGAATAGGCTCTACGGCTCGGTTGAAGTGTGCGGATTGTGTTGTACAGCTCACGACTTGACAAGATACGAACCGACAGCCAAAATAGTTGGGCCCATCTCATGGCAGTTGCGATTCATAAGAAGTGGAATCCCTGACGTAGTTGTGGTGGATGAGCAATGCATTAGGGCAGACTCGCTTGTGGAAGCTCAGAAGATACATGCGCCGCTCATAGCGACCAGCGACAAGAACTGCCTCGGATTGCGGGATAGAACGCATGATCCAGCTGACGAGATTGTGTCAGATCTGGTTGAGGGAAAAGTCCTCGGAGTTCTCATTCTTAACCCGGCCAAGGCTGGGGAGGTTGTAGTAAAAACAGCTTTGAAGATCGCTCCTAAGCGCAATAAGTTCAAGAGCATCCCGAGTATTGACGAAATGATTGATGGGGCGAAGAAATGTAGGAAATGCGACGATTGTAGGCGTGCTTGTCCAAATGACTTGCCGATAGTTGAAGCTTTAAGCAAAGTCGCAGAAGGCAAAATTGAGCAGCTTGCTGAGCTACTCGATAGATGCATAGGCTGCGGGAGATGCGAGAGCGCCTGCCCAGTGAAGCTTCCTATACACAGCTACATGGAGAGAGCTGCTGAAAAGAAACTGAAAGAAGAGAAGTTCAAGATTAGAGTCGGCAGAGGCGCAATCCAAGACATCGAGATTAGGCACGTAGGCAGCCCGATAGTACTGGGAGAAATCCCCGGGGTCGTAGCGTTCGTAGGATGCGCCAACTATCCTCACGGAGGAGATGAAGTCGCAGAGATGTGCGAAGAATTTGCGAGGAGGCGGTACATTGTGACAGCCTCCGGTTGCTCAGCAATGTCTATCGCGATGCACAAGAATGACGAGGGCAAGTCCCCATACGAGGAGTTTCCTGGGGCTTTTGACGCCGGCTGCCTTACGAATGTAGGGTCATGCGTATCGAATTCTCATATCGCCGGAGCAGCTATCAAGATCGCTAGCATATTTGCTAAACGCAATCTACGCGGAAATTATGAGGAGATCGCTGACTACGTCCTTAATCGAGTTGGCGCTGTAGGTGTAGCATGGGGCGCGATGTCTCAGAAAGCTGCGGCTATCGCAAGCGGATTCTGGCGACTAGGAGTCCCAGTGGTCGTTGGACCCCACGGGGCGAAGTATAGGCGTATGCTACTCGGTAGGAAAGACCGTCAAGAGGACTGGTACGTGTACGATGCTAGAACTGGCAATCGCGTTTACGTCGGTCCAGCACCTGAACACCTCTTCTACGCCGCTGAGACCAGAGAGGAGGCGACAGTTATGATAGCGAAACTCTGTATGAGACCCAATGACACGACGAAAGGGCGTGCGATAAAGCTTACACATTATATCGATCTACACAAGAGGCTGTATGGAATTTTACCTGATGATGTCGAACTATTTGTGCGGACGATCGCTGATATTCCGATAACGATGAAAGACGAGATAATGAATCTTCTCGAAAAGAAAGGATGGAAGGAAGGAGCAGTCCCTGATCCAACCTTACTGCCGAGACTGATTAGGAAGAGGAAGGAGTAGCCATGGCAGTAGCAGAGCCTTGGCAGAAGGCGGAGATCCCTGGTCCGCTGAAAGCCTCAGTCATCACGAAGCCCGAGGTCGTTGCTGCAATGTTGAAGAGGGCTAGGCGTCCCTTACTGGTCGTTGGGCATGAGGTCGCTGAGACTGAGTTCGGCAGCGAGAAGGTTATTGACTACTTCGTTCGTATCGCGAAGGCAGGGGCGATACCTGTGGTGGCTACAGCGCATGTTTTTCCCGAGTTTGTGAAGAGGAATCTCAAACCAGCTGCATGGATGCCAGCTGTAGATATTGCGAATCGACTCAAAGATCCAGACTGGAAAGGTTTCGACGGAAGGGGCAATTATGATCTTCTTCTAATCGCTGGAATCCCATACCATATGGAGTGGGTTATTCTCTCAGGACTAAAACATTTCTCTCCAGATCTGAAGACCATCTCACTGGATAGGTTCTATCAACCTCATGCAACTTGGTCCTTTGCGAACATCCCGGCTAAAGATTGGCATAGTAATCTCGAGATGATTGTGAAGCTTTTAGGAGGAAAGTAAGAATGTCCATGTTTGAAGATATCCCTGTCGGAGTCGGAGTAATATACGAAGGAGAAAGGATTCGGAAACCAGACATGTACGTTGAGTTCGGGGGCCCTGACATCGAGAGGAAGTTTGAACTGGTGAAAGTCAAAAGCCTAGACAACGTTGAGGATGGAAAGATAGCTATCGTCGGGCCCGATATCAAAGACTTGAAGCTAGGCGGAAGCTACCCATTTGGAATTTACATAGAAGTAGCGGGAAAACAACTGGAGTCGGAGCTCGAAGGAGTCGTAGAACGCAGAATTCACGCCTATAGCAACTACATCGAGGGCTTCATGCATCTAAACCAAAGGTACGACATCTGGATAAGACTTGGGAAGAGATCGTACGACAGAGGCGTTAACTCACTCCAAGTCGTAGGGAAGGTGCTGCAGAGGCTATTCAAGAGTGAACTGCCGATAATAGAGAAGATAGAGATAACTTTCATAACTGACGCCAAGAAAGTTGAAGAGATGTGGGTCGAGGCGAAGAAAACTTATGACGCCCGCGATGCAAGAGCACGAGGTTTGAAAGACGAAGAAGTGGACTCCTTCTATGGATGTACTCTATGCCAATCATTTGCACCAACCCATGTCTGCGTTATCACGCCTCAACGATACGCTAACTGCGGAGCGATAAGCTGGTTCGATGGAAGAGCCGCAGCGAGAGTGGATCCAAAAGGCCCGGTCTTCAAAATCGAAAGAGGCGAACTCTTAGACCAACTTAAAGGAGAATTTGGTGGAATCAATCAGGCTGTAAAAGAGAAATCTCTCGGCGAGGTAACTCGTGTTCACTTATACACAGCCTTCGGTTTTCCACACACTTCATGCGGCTGTTTCGAAGGGACAGCCTTCTACATACCTGAGGTAGAAGGCTTAGGTGTCGTGCATAGAGACTTCAAAGGTGCGACAGTAAATGGCCTTCCGTTCTCTACGATGGCCGACTCAACTGCGGGGGGGAGGCAGGTTGACGGGTTTCACGGGATCTCGATTGAATACATGAGATCTCCGAAGTTTCTTCAAGCAGACGGGGGATGGAGCAGGATTGTATGGATGCCGGCGGCACTCAAAGAACGTGTCAAAGACTTCATTCCCAAAGAAGTCGTAGATAAGATATCGACGGATAACGATGTAAAGACAGTTGAAGAATTGAAGAGATTTCTAGAGACCAAAGGCCATCCCGTAGTCCAGAGATGGGAGGCTGCGCCAACCGAAGCTCCTCCAGTAGAAGAAAAAGAGGAGGTTCCAGCTGTGCCTCTCACTGCAGTTCCAACAATGCCTATCGCCGGCGGCGGGTTCAAGATAATCCTGAAGAAGGCGAGAATAAGCGCTAAGAAAATGGTTATTCGAACGGTGAAGAAGAAGGAGTGACTTCCTGTGGGAGAAGAAAAGGAAAAAGACGAAAGTACGACGTTAAGATTCAGCCCGAAACTACTCGAACTTCTAGCGAAATTCCAGGAGATTGAGCTTGAGGATGTAGACCTTGAAGTTGATGAACTGGAGCTCTGGATTCAACCCAGCGCAGGGGTAGTTGCCCCAGCAAAGCTTGTGACCCCAACAAAGGCTAAGCCGACAAAGATTATTGAACTCGATTTCAAGCCCCTTGTAATGGAGTACTTGGGAAAGATAGTTGAGGTGAAGATCGGGGCGACTAAGAGTGAGGGCGGAACGCGTGGAAAGACGGTAACTATAGGCGGCGAGAGATTTTCGGCATACTATCTATTCGAGGGCATGATGCCTCATCTTCCGGTATTGTCTCTCGATGTCTTCGACACCAAGATCCCTCTAGCAAAGCCCGTCAAGATGCATGTTGAAGATGTCCTCGAAGACCCTGCAGCTTGGGCTAAACGGTCAGTCGAGAAATTCGGCGCTGAAGTAGTGAACCTACATCTCGTCAGCATAGATCCCTTGGTGAAGAACACCTCGCCTAAAGAAGCCGCCAAGACCGTGGAGAATGTGCTGCAAGCAGTCGATGTACCCTTGGCGATAGGAGGCTGCGGCGACCCACACAAAGACCTTGAGGTATTCGAGAAGGTGGCTGAAGTTGCTCAGGGAGAGAGACTCCTTTTCAACTCGGTCACTCTAGATATGAATATTAAACGAGCGGCAGAATCGATCAAGAAGTACGGGCATGTTGTAATCGCATTCACCGCGATGGATCTGAACAAAGCGCGAGAGTTGAATCGTAGATTATACGAGATTCTTCCTAAAGAGCAGATAGTTATCGACACGACGACAGCAGCCCTCGGCTACGGTCTAGATTATGCTTTCACAGTAATGGAGCGCACACGCCTAGCCGCCTTAATGGGTGACCCAGAACTGCAACATCCAATGTCATCTGGAACCACTAACGCTTGGGCAGCTAGAGAGGCATGGTTGAAGATGGACCCGCAATGGGGACCACGTGAATTAAGAGGCCCAATATGGGAGACAGTGACAGCTCTAACTCTCCTTCTCACAGGCGTGGATTATTTCATGATGATGCATCCAGCGGCTGTGAAGACTGTCAGGGATACCGTTGCAGAACTTATGAGCACGAGTAAGGCGGATGCGTCGAAGATCGCCAACTGGGTAGCGACAAAAATCTAAATGGAGGATGGAATCAACGCCGAAGAAAGAACTCAGTCCAATAGATGTCTACAAGCTTCTTCCCAAGACGAATTGTAAGGAGTGTGGTGAAGAGAACTGCATGGCGTTCGCCACGAAGTTGGTCAATAGAGAGGCTGCTTTGCGGCAGTGCTCGCCCCTCCTGCAAGAGAAGTATAAGGAAGCTTTTGCGAAGCTTTGGGAGATGCTGAAGCCACCCGTTAAGGAAATCGTGATCGGTTCAGGTGAACGTGCTGCCAAGATAGGCGGCGAACTTGTAATGTACCGTCACGAGTTCACGTACTTTAACCCCACGGCTGTCGCCATCGATGTCACAGACGAGATGCTTGAAGATGAACTTCTGAAAAGAATAAAGGACATCGAGAACTTTACTTACCCCTACATCGGCCAGAACCTGAAACTCGATGCTATCGCGATCCGGTCGACGAGCGACGATCCGGAAAGATTCAAACAGACGGTCAAGAAAGTCATTGAGAACACGAAGCTTCCAGTCGTACTTTGCTCTTTCAATCCAGACGTCATCGAATCTGGGCTTGTTGTAGCCGCCAATAATAAGCCACTCGTCTACGCCGCGACGAAGGACAATTGGAAAGAAATGGCCGAGCTTGCTTTAATGTACGACTCTTCTCTCGCTGTTTTCGCTCCGAACGACCTGAAGCTCTTAAGGTCTCTAGCGAAAACTCTGCTGGAATTTGGAGTCAAGGATCTTGCTCTCGATCCGGGGACTTTCCCAAATGAAGGCCTAGGCGAGACTATGAGCAATTTTACAATGCTTCGTAGATCAGCATGCAAAGAAGAAGATGAACTTGTCGGATTTCCGCTGATTGGAGTTCCGTTGGTCGTTTGGTCGAATAGAAAGGAAATGCCTGAGATATCGAGTTGGAAGGAAGCTTGTCTTGCTTCAATGTTGATTTCTAGATATGCGGATCTACTGATAATGCACAGCTTCGAAGGCTGGGTCCTTCTCCCGACAGTGATACTGAGACAAAACCTGTATACCGACCCGAGAAAACCTGTCGCTGTTCAACCTGGATTAAAGATGTTCGGAGCGGCGGATGAGAACTCGCCCCTCTTGTTCACCTCCAATTTCGCCTTAACATACTATACGGTTGCTTCAGACATAGAATCAGGAGGAGTCACTTGTCATCTTCTTGTGGTCGATACAGAGGGCCTTTCGGTGGAGAGCTCCGTCGCTGGAAGAAAATTGACGGCAGATAAGGTCGCTGAAGCCATCAAGACTACGAAGGTTGAGGAGAAGGTGAAGCATCGGAACTTGATAATACCTGGGAGAGCGGCTAGGCTGAGTGGCGAGATAGAAGAGGCGACCGGTTGGAAAGTATTGGTCGGCCCTCTCGACTCATCTGGAATTCCTAAGCTCATTCAAGATTTGAAAGCCCAGCCACCGAAAGCTTAATTTGAGCATCCACAGAAGCAGTGTGGCAGCTCCACTCATATCAAGGTCTAGCACGAATAGACGTGAGAGATGAGGCTTCGCAAACAAATCTTTCATACTTAGGCTTAGACGCGCACCCTTCCCGGGTACGTGTACACGTTCATTCTGTTTGCCCTGGCGAACGCGATCAAAGTGACTCCAGTAGCTTTTGCAACCTCTACGCCTGAACTGAGGACTGAGCTTATTGAAGCGACAATGGGAATGCCTACTCTAGCGATCTTTAAGACAATATCCCCGCTTAATCTCCCAGTTGAAACTGCGAAGGTCTCACCAAATTTACAGTCGCGTTCTGCACCCATGCCTATTACCTTATCTATCGCATTGTGTCTGCCAACGTCTTCGGCAAACGCTAGTTCTACTCCATCTTTGGAGCAAAGCGCTGATGCATGAACGCCACCGGTCTGTCTATATATTGAAGCTTTAGCATTCAAATTCCTGACAGCGTCTAGAATGAAACTGGCTGTCGTTTCTAGTCTGGAAGTGACCTTTCTAAAGCCTAGCCTATCTTTCAGTTTAGTGAATGGCCAAGGGATTTCAGCTCCACATCCGCTAGTGATTATTCTAGTGAAAGGGGTGATCATGGCAAGCTTTTCCTGAACGCTCTTTTCCGAGGCAATGGTAACGCGGCATTGTGAACTCTCATCTATCTTGAGGGAAGTAATCTCTTCGAAAGAGTCAACTATCCCTTCAGAGAGAAGATGCCCAGCAACCAGTTCTCTCAGATTTGTTGGGGTACAGAAGATGGTCGCGTAATTGGTCTCGTTAATCATTATTCTTATGGGTATCTCCGAGACTACTCGGTCGCTCATCTCTTCAACTTTGCCTGTTTGAAGATTGAAGCGCGTTACCGGAAAGCTCGTTATCGCGTCCATGTTCTATCGCCTAGCCTTCGCTATTACGAACTTGGCGATCTCATCAGCAATGTCTACTCTTGTAGTCGTCTGAAGGCCTTTCCATCCTGGCTGCGAGTTAATCTCGTTTATGAGGAGACCATCTTTGCTCTCTAAGAGGTCGACGCCTGCTATTTGGCAACCGATTGTTTTCGCCGCCTTGACGGCCAGCTCTTCTATTTCCGTTGTTGGGCTGAGCGGAACAGGCTTGGCGCCTCTGCTCACATTTGTCTTCCATGAAGTCGAAACCCTCATCATCGCTGCAACAACTCTATCTCCTATAACGAAGCTTCTGATATCTCTAGTTCCGTGAGGCACAAACTCTTGAATATAGATGACATGACGATAGAATCTTAGCGTTCTGAAAGCTCTCTCCGCAATGTCGAAATCAGATATTCTTGCTGCTCCAATTCCGCGAGACCCGAAGACAGGTTTCACAACAGCGTCTCCCCCGAATCTTTGGAACGCCTTCAATGCTTCCTCGATATTTTCCGTTACGAAGGTCTTAGGCACTGGAAGATTATTCTCGCTCAACAGTGCAAGCGTGTAGTACTTATCGGCTCCCTTCTCGATGCTTGCGGGCGGATTTACTACAGGCAATCCGTTTCTAGCGAGTTCGTGGAGAATATTCAATTGGAATATTATCTCGTCCAGTGAACCTCTTCCTATGGGGCGCACCAAGAGCGCTGACGACTCTTTGAGTAAGTCCAGTTCCCCGAAAGATACTTGAGGAAGCATGCCGACCCGCGCTGACAGGTTTGGGAAGCTGAAACATAGCGGTTCAACTGCGTTCTTGATCAAAGCTTGTTTGACCTTAGAAGAACACCAAGCTTTCTCGTTCCTAGTCAACAGGCCTATCTTCAAGTCGATGACCAACTTGCTAACGGAATAGTTGATGAGTCAGCCCTTAAATACATGTTTTCATCGAGAACGCCAATATAAGTGGACGATAGAAGTAGGAGTGAAAAAGATATCTTTTTTGCAGAGGACACGCCATCGGTCATGGCCTGGCCGATAAGTCCTTCCAAGAGATGGACCAGATGAGATACTTTGTTCGATTGGTGAGAACGAAATACTGGAGGCCCGGGGACGAGTACCTAAAGATCATCTTGAACTCGACAACCTCCAAGATCAGTTCTGGCGACATTCTCGTTGTCTCGGAGAAGGCTATTTCAGCGGCTTTGGGAAGAATAGTTGACGAAGAAAGGATAGAACCGGGTTTGACTGCACGGTTCTTGACAATCTTCTGGATGAGGATTGTCTGGGGCTTCTTTCTTGGTTTCGTATGTAGAATGAATCGACGCAATATTGAAAGACTTAGAAACTACCCGAAGGTGCAGGGGGCTAGGCACAAACAACTCGCCTTGAATTACGTTGGCTTTGCTCAAGCGCTCCGCCATGGGTCGGAGGGAGGAATAGATGTGACTAACGTTCCTCGTGCCTACGCTTGCCTTCCACTCAAGTCGCCGCAGACTATCGCTGAGAGAATCTCAGAATTGTTGGAAGCTCAGACGAAGAAGAATATAGCGATTATGATCGTGGACTCCGACAAGACTTATAGCTTCCATGGCTTTCACATGACTCCTAGGCCAAATCCGACAAAGGGAATAAAGGCATTGGGCCTTTTCGCATATGTGATCGGAAGACTATTGAAATGGAGACCGAGATCTACGCCTCTAGCTCTTTCCGGATTGAAAGTGGGGCCGGAAGAAGCCTTGCAGATAGCCGCTATAGCCAACAAAGCTCGAGGATACGGTGCCGGAAGGACAGCTTGGGATATGGCTGAAAGCTTCGGTGTCGACCTCACGAATGTGACCTTAAATATGCTTGAGAAGATTCCGCACTACCCGATCGTTATCATTCGAAGATCGATAAGACTAGGATCACAGGTGGTTGAGCTCTGACTCAGCCTTACTTTCGCTTCTTAAAGAGCTGGTCGACCTCATTCCTTCTCGGCATAGATCCCATTCCTGTTGGCTTTGTGGTTGAAAGCGCCGCAGCAACCGTGGCGTAGCGAGTTGCATCGGTTATTGGTGCTCCATCGAGAGTTGCTTTTATTAAGCCCGCTGCGTACGCGTCACCAGCCCCAGTCGTATCGACCGTGGCGACCTCTTCGGCTGGCATGTCGAGGGTCTTCTCTGCCGTAAAGACTTTCGAGCCCTTCTTCGCCATAGTGACTATGACCGTTTTCGATCCATACTGTAAGAGATCCCTCGGCGACTTTAGTCCTCTCGACGATTTCTTCAGGATCTCATAGGTCTTGTCGTTCATCAACAGCAGATCAACATTCTTGAGTATCTTGCCGATCCTCTGGAGCCCGTAGCAAGCATACGGCGCCAGAAGCCTATAGAAAACGAGCTTGTTCCTTGATTTCGCATAGCTTGCCACTAGCTCTGCAACCTCAAGATACGCCTCTCCGATATAGACGGCCCTGCACTCGTCAAATCGCTTCCAGTTAACTTCATTCGGGGAAACAATTGAAATTGCTGTAGACTCGCCTATGGGAGAAAATATTCGTTTCCCTCCTTGCCCGTTCGTCATTATTACTGTTCTTAGTGTTCGCAGATCAGGACATATCTCAAGGTCAGAAAGATCCACACCCTCCCTTTTCAATGCTTCAACAACTAAACATCCATAGATATCAGGTGCAACTCTGCCGATGAAGCACGTCAAGACGCCGAGCCTTGACAATGCACCGGCCACATTCGCACCAGATCCCCCAGGCGACTCCAAATGCTCAGAAACCATAATGCTCTCATCCAAGTCGGGAATTGTTTCGACCATGATGGAACAGTCCACCGCCGCTGAACCAAAAACCAGTACGTCAGATCTGCGGCATACTTTTCGTTCCTTCTCGACCACTCTTGTCACATAAGCCTGATAGACTCTCGACGCCAGAACTACCGGACTTAATCCTACTCTCAAGCATAACTCTGACACGTTCTCCGAGTATATGTCGAAGATCTCTGAAAGAGTTCTCTTTGACTCGTCGAGCCCGAAGTCATCTGTAGGAAGCAGGAGGAGAGCGAACCATCTTCCGTGAGGTGTTGGCGAATACCATTTTGCCCAAATTGTCCTATTTCTGACTCTGATCCTCTCCATTCCTGATTCTAAGATACCTGTCGAGACCAGTTTGTTAAGATAATCGATGACAGTCTTATTGGAATACGGTAAGGTGGCGATGAGGTCTCTTTGATAGACTTTCCTTTCCGACGAAGTCCTCTTCAGAATCTCTAGAGATAGCTTGGATCCAAAGGCTGAGAGCAAAACTCGGTACTGTTGAGCGGTCTTCTTCGGGAGAGGTAGGATGTAAGGCCAAAACTTTTCCATACTGTGCCCCTCTTGGATCAAGGTCTCATCCCCATCAAGAGAGCAACGGCTAGGACTGCTGTTATCAAGTCAGCAGTGGTTCCGGGATTAAACTTGTGATTGGGCGTTCTCAGCGAAAAATCGAACTCACTAAGCATCTTTTTCCCTTCAGTGGTAACCAGTCCACCATCGCGGAGTACTCTATTCGCTTTAAGAGAGATCTCCTGCGCCTTCTCTTCGCCAACTTTCCGAGCTATAAGCGTGTCTGGAACTTCAGACAAAACCTTCAAGAACGTGTGGACAGTTGCAACATTGAGGTCCTTAAAACATGCCGTTTGTTCGTTAAAGTAAGGGTAACCCACATCGAAGGTTATGTGATAGTTATTCACCCACTCTGACGCTATCGAGTCGTAGTTTGAGGCAATCTTAAAAACATCTAAGATTGCAACGTTCTGCCTTGCAATAATTTCCTTCGTTTCAATCTTTTTCACATCGAACATGGGAACCTCTCCAAGGCCGCCGGCCTTCGCTATGTTTATGCCCTCATATAACGCAAGAGTATCCTTGGATACGGTGTTGTCAGTTACTGTTCTAATCGATGATCTCAAGTCGTCGATAGTAAACATGCCCTTTCGAGAAACCGAACCAGCAGCGACAGCAATCGGCATCAGAAGAATAATTGAGCCCAAGCTTGTGTTTCCGCCATGTTGCCACTTCGCGACGTCAAAAACAGCATTTCTTATCACGGCTCCAACCCCCACTTCACTCCCCTGAATCCTCTTGGAGCCAAGTAGAATGCCTCGCCGAGCGGCCTCTCGAAAATGAGGCCCAACCCCAATAGCTGAAGCTAGAAAATGTTCATACCTCGTCTCCTGGAAGTCAGCTGCTCGATGAACGTTTCCAGGCTTAGGGTAAGCGCTAAGCTCGAGGAGCATCGCAAGCTGCAAGCAACCAGCAATCTCATCAATACCCTTTTCACTTTGGAAGGTCTTCAAACGTTTCACCTTGCAGATGAATCCACTCAACTCTTAATAAAGTCCAGAAGAAAAGTCTTACAAGTGAACTAGACTAGACTTCGAAAGCATGCGGTAAGAATACTGTGAAAGGTGTTTGCGAGGTACAGGGTCCTATGCACAGAGCGCGTGAAGGAGATTTTCTAGAGACTATCGAAAACCTCATCTTCGATGTTAAGGGCCTCGTCCATCCGCCAGACAGAGTCATCGCCTATTTGCGGTACGTACCTAGCGTAAAGGGAGGCAGAACGCGACTTGGAGTTCGATACAGAAAAGTATACGGGCTAAGGGGACGAGAAGCTTTCCTGCAAAAGAACCTTCCTCTCTACAGATACTTCGATCCCGTCGCCCACAGAAGATTACAAGCAGTTCCTCTGGAAAAAATAAAAGTTCTTTACAAACCGAAAAAAAAGCTCCAACAATTGTCTGCAAGGAAGAGTCTTGATTCGATGGAAGAAGACGCTCTTGAACTGGTGAACCTTCTTAAGTCCGCAACAGACCTTCCTTCGACGAAATTCGGAATCTCCGGATCGCTTCTCGTGGACTTGCATGGCGAAAATTCTGACATAGACCTAACAGTATATGGCGTGCGTGAATCGCGTAGGGTTCTGGAGGCGCTAAAGGGATCGGAGTGCAAGAAGCTTCTCGAGAGATACGACAAAGCCGGTATACGTCGGCTCTATGAAGCTAGGTCCATGCAGAACTCGATGAGTTTCAGCGCATTCCTGATGCACGAGAAGCGGAAGTTTTTGGAAGGAAGATTTGGGAGGCGAGACTACTTCATCCGCTGTGTCAAAGATTGGAGTGAGATTGAGGAAAAATACGGTGACAGATACTACTATCCATTGGGTTCATCTATCATCCACGCAGTAGTTGACGACGACTCGGAGAACATTCTGACTCCCTGCGTGTACAAGGTCAGCCAAGCCAAGGTTCTCCTTGGAAAAAAGAGGGCTGTGCCTGCTCAAATCGTATCGTTTAGAGGAAGATTCTGTGAGCAGGCTTTCAAGGGAGAACGGGTCCAAGCTCGCGGAAGAGTTGAAAAAGTTGTCGACAAGAATGGTGAATGGTATCGAATGGTAATAGGCGAGAGCCTGAGGGACCACCTAATCAAGGTTGGAGGTTAGAGGTTGAAGAGAGGGTTCAAAGACAGGGATCATTTGCAAACCCCTGAGATGCTTTACTTCACGACCGTGGGTAACGTGCACCCGAAGGATAGAGTATTCTCATATCTGAAGTATGTTCCTGACAAGTCTGGAAAATGGGGGAGGCGGAGGAAGTATAGAAGGGCAATGGAAGCCTACTCAACACTCGAAATAGGACAGTGTCTAGATTTCCTTAAGAGAAATTATCCTCAATACGTTTTTCACTCGAATCTTCAGAATTTGACCTTCTCAGCCGTACCCAAGAGGTTCATAACTGAACACTATCAACCCGAAAGGAAACTGCAACAGCTGCTCAGAAAACATGAACTCGATTCGCTCGAAAAGAAAATAGTGGATTTGGTCCATGTTCTTGCAGACGAAAGCGGCGTAGATTTTCGCAGTTTCGGAGTTACTGGGTCCGTCCTTCTGGGAATCCATAGGACAGAGTTTTCAGATATCGACTTGACTGTTTACAGCAGGCGAAGCAGCATCGCCCTGAAAGATGCCTTGATACGCATTTTTCAAGATAGGTACTCCTCTATCAAGAGATTCAGTGCTGGGAAGCTTTCTCAAATCTCCGAATCAGAAGCCAAAGTTCATCATCTAACTCCGTTTGAGGCGAGAAGAATCTATGAGAGAAAGTGGAACAGGGGCGAGTTCCAAAATACATTCTTTTCTCTCCATCCTGTAAAAACTGAATGTGAAGTTTCTGAGAAGTATGGAGACCAAATGTATTTTCCGCATGGAATAGTCACGGTCAAAGCCGAGATTTCAGACGCTTCTGAAGCCTTCTTCATGCCAGCAAGGTACGGAGTAAAAGGCGTCAAGATGCTGGAAGGATCTATGGTACCGAATATTAGAGAAATAGTCGCGTACGAAGGGCTTTTCGCAGACATCGCATCCGAGGGTGAAGAAGTGATCTGTCGAGGTAAGTTAGAACAGGTCAGAGATAGAAAAGAAGGGGAAACATATAACAGGATCCTGGTTGGATCTCTTGAGGCTTCAGAATCAGACTATATCGTTCCAAAATCCTAGTTACCAAGAGCTTCCTTAAGCCTAATCGGGAACGGCCCGAGTTTCCCCCCGAAGTTCACAGCTGTGATCTTCTTCACACCCGGGACGCTCACCGCTGCTCTAACGCCTTCTCCAGTAGCCTTCTTGACAAGGTCAGCTGTCAACCCATTGAAGACGAGTTCGTAAACGCTCGTTACGCCTTCTGGAACAAGCGAGTTCGAGATAGCACCTCTGAGCAGAGGGCAGAAGGGATGGTTCGTTGACGCCCCAAGCTTGTACTTCATCGAGCCGACCTTCGAGCCTGAACGGCAAATGCCGCCGGGAAAAGTCAAGACAACGCCTTGAACCTTTCCAATAGCCTTAACAGCCCTCTCTGCTGCTTCAAGTCCAGCTTTCTGGTTCTCAGCCATCACCAGAAAGTTCCCGCCTGCGACAGCACGTTTCACTCCAAATTTATCCTCGATAATGAATTCGCCTTCCATAACCGGTATTCTCCAGACTTTCCTTCCAGCAAGTGTATCACCTTTCTGAAAGCCATCTCCGAAAAGTTGAACAGCTCTCCCAATCTTTATTCTCTTCTTCGCCATAGGCATGCCGTCGAATGCAGCTGTCGTTGGGCAGGTCAAGATGCACTGGCCTATCCTGCCAAGCATTTGCATCTTCAACTCATGGCCTGTCCTATGGTATATCTGGATCATGACGCCTGGCCTCCCATCCGGCGTCTTCTCCGGAGGGATTGGAACTCCCTCTATTCCAGCCTCTGCAGGCGACATGATGATTGAAGAAGCGAACCCTGTCGCGCTCGTCGCAGCGGTCATAGCCCATTTTTCACTTTCAGCCGTTATCAGAATTCTCGAAGCAATCATGGGAAAAGCTTCTGCGAAAGTGTCCTCAACTTCGACATCTTGTGACAAGACAATCCACTCAGCCCAATTAATTCTAGAACCTACCGTTTAAAACTTAGCATCCAGAATAGCTGAGGGGAACGCGTTATGAAAATGTCATAACCCAAAATTTGAACCGTTTTTGAGAAAAAATCAAATTCTCATCTCGATAACGAGTCTCTCCGGTTCACATGCAATGTTCATGGATTGAATGGGATAGTCCTCTTGCATCCGTAGAACACGTTGGATTATCTTAGTTCTGTCGTTGACAGGCGGCACCTCTCGTACCTCTTCCGTTTCAGCGGTGCAGACCGAGCATGCCCAAAGCATTCTCTTAATCGTAATTGTAGCATCATCTTCCTTGCAAGCGTACCTCACGCTGAAGCATACTTGATCGGTGAACACACCGCAGGTCGTGCAATGGCGTTTTTGGAGAATTTGAATGTGCCTACCATTCTTGGTAAACATGATGGGGTCTCCGACTCTATCGTTCTGAATGAAGAATATTTATCCCATAGAGGACTGCGAAAGTATCCCGCGGGAACGACTCGCCGATTTTCTTGAGACGGGGGTTCGCTCGATAGTACATGCCTTAAGAAGATGTTTCCGCTTCACGATTGAAAAGTGTTATATCGATATCTTGTGAATATTCCGAAACGTTCCTGTCAAGACGCTGCATAAAGAGGAGCATGCAGAATTGAAACTAGTAAAGGTTGGTTTCGTAAAAGTAGGCAATATAGGATCCGCGCCACTGCTTGAATTCCTCTTGGATGAGAGAGCTGAAAGACAAGATATAGATGTTAGAGTCGTGAGCTCAGGCGCGAAGATGACTCCGGAGGTAGCTGTGGAGGTAGCTCAAAAGATGCTTGAGTTCAAACCTGACTTCGCAGTAGTCACGAGCCCGAATGCATCTCTGCCAGGCCCCGCTAAGGCTCGAGAGACCTTGAAGAACGCTGGGGTTCCAACGGTTGTCGTGTCGGACAGCCCAGCAAAGAAGGCTGTTAAGCAGATGGAGGAGGCTGGGTTCGGATATATAATCGTCGAGGCCGACGCTATGATTGGAGCTCGTAGAGAATTCCTAGACCCTACTGAAATGGCACTTTTCAACGTGGACATAATGAAAGTCCTAGCCGCCACGGGAGCCTTCAACATTCTCTACAATGAGCTGGACAAGATCATCGAGGCGACAAAACGAGGGGAGGCGCTTCAACTCCCGAGAGTTACGATCGATAGAGAGAGAGCTTTGGCCTCTGCTGGCTACCAAAACCCGTATGCTAGAGCGAAAGCTTACGCCGCGTATGAAATGGCGAGAAGAGTCGCAGATCTAACTGTTGAAGGTTGCTTCATCGTGAAGGAATGGGAAAGATACACGCAGATAGTCGCTGCTGCTCATGAGATGATGAGATCTGCAGCGAGAATGGCGGATGAAGCGAGAGAAATTGAGAAAGGCCCTGATCAAATACTTAGAACGCCACACTATGACGATGGAACGGTTCTAACCAAGAGGAAGTTGATCGAAAAGCCGAAGAAGCCAAGTGAAACCTGAAAACACACGCACTTCCATAGACCGCTATGTCAAAGGCCAACGCAGAAGCTTGCTTTTCTTCAAAGTGGAAAGCACCGGCACGCCAACAATGGCCGCAATTGCCACAGTATATGCTGCTTCAATTGGAGTCTGAAAAGCCCCTAGAATAAAGATGGCAGGTAGCGCCTCGACCGTCAAGCCGTACACCTGGTAAAGCCCGCAGACAGTCAAGAGGAAAACTCTAACCAACGTGTCTAACTCAACGCAAATAAACGCCGTAAACGTCACTGCCAGCGTCATCATCTTTGCATTCGAAGGATTCGCCCAGTACCTACGGACAACGATGGTACCTGGAACAACAGCTACTAACGCTAGGTAGATGTCCCAAAGCGTCCAAAGTGGAATAATCCTCGCCAAAGGATGTATAAGAAAAATCGCCAAGAGAGCAACATATGCAACAAAAACACACACTCCTTTCTTCCTAAACATTAAACCTGCACCGAGAGCACCAATAGCCTCGCCCACACCGAAAAGATTCTCAACGAAAATAACGTCAGGCTTAACCACACGGCCTACAACAGACCCCAACAAACCAGCTACAAAACCTCCAGCAGGTCCAGCTATTATTCCTTCAAGTGGCTCCATAAGAATGCTCATAGTCCGCCAAGCCCCCGGTATAAAACGGAGAATCACATGCAAAGCAACTAGTGCAGCCACCAACGCCACGTAAGAAGACTTCTTCACATCTTTGAAGGCCAATCGTGTTTCTTGCATGCTAGAGACTAGCGAAATTTGTTTTATAACTATTATGCATCCAGTTCGACTATTCTCCAGAATGTTCACTAGAGACTATCACTTTGGTTTCCAGCTGAGCCCCTATTGAAAGTTTTATATCAAATTTGAAGTTACTACACAGACAAGAATCTGAGCACCGGTGTGCAGCACGTATAGAGGACGGTTAAGAAATGAAAGTCATCCTACTGACAGGAAGAACATTGGGCCAAGGTAGGTCCAAAGAGATCGGCAAGCTCTCAGACGAATACGCGAAAAACGTTGGGATATGTGAGTTTGACCCTGAAGACTTGAAGAGTCTACAGATCTCCCCGGAACAGAACATCCGAGTGACTACGAAGCATGGTACGGTTGTAGTCAAGGCCGCTCTCTCAACACAAGCGCCTCACAGAGGCCTGATTTTTATGCCTTACGGACTTTGGACCAGCATGATCTGCGACCCTGAGACACATCAAACTGGGATGCCCTCTCTGAAGGGAATAGAAGCAGAAGTGACGCCGGCTCCGCAAGAAAAAGTTCTAACGGTCAGAGAACTGGTCGCCTACATCTCTGGAGGAAAATGAGGCGTTGGTCGAGAAGACTATTCGAGACGTAGTCTGCACGTTCTGCGGGTGCTGTTGCGATAATCTTGAAGTGAAGATCAAAGATGAGAGAATAGTCAGCTCAAGAAACGGCTGCGCTCTCTCGATGAGCAAATTCCTAAACTATGATCGAGAGCGCCTCTCGGCTTCTATGCAAAGGGAAGAAGGTGAATTCGAAGAGATAAAGTTCGAAGACGCGGTGGATAGGACAGCTTCAATTCTCGCTAATGCGAAGTACCCGATCCTCTACGGATGGAGTTTGACGAGTTGCGAAGCCATAGAGATAGGCGTTGAACTTGCGGAGCTCGTTGGCGGCGTTATCGATAACACTACTACTACATGTCACGGCCCTTCGATACTTGGCGTCCACGATATTGGTGAATCAACTTGCACGTTAGGCGAGGTTAGACATCGAGCAGACCTAATAGTGTACTGGGGGTGCAATCCAGTGCACGCGCACCCACAACACATGTCGCGGTATTCTGTGCAATCCAAGGGCAGATTCAGGAAAGGCCGGAAAGACCGAAAGCTGATCGTTGTAGACGTACGTAAGACCGATACAGCAAAGCAGGCAGATTATTTCGTACAGGTCGCGCCCAACCAAGACTACGAGCTACTATGCGCACTCCGGACAGCTGTAAAGGGTGACGAGATAGAACAGAATTCGGTCGCAGGGGTTCCCGTAGAGACGGTGGAAGAGATCGCTGATCAGATGATAAACTGCGAGTTCGGAATAGTCTTCTTCGGTCTAGGACTAACTATGACGGTGGGAAAAAGTAGGAACATCGACGCCGCGCTCTCACTAGTGAAAGAATTGAATGATAGAACGAAGTTTCTCATAATGCCTATGCGCGGGCACTTTAATGTCACTGGAGCAAACCAAGTGACGGCATGGCAGACAGGTTATCCATTCGCGGTTGATTTCAGCAAAGGTTATCCAAGGTATAATCCTGGAGATACATCCGCGGTAGATATACTGACTCGAGGGGAATGCGACGCAGCTCTAGTGGTTGCATCCGACCCCGTATCCAACTTTCCAGTTGCTGCTTCAAGATATCTATCGAGAGTTCCTCTCGTCACGATAGATCCTCACATCACTCCCACGACTCTTGCTTCAGACATAGTAATCCCCTCATCTTTCGTAGGAATAGAAACCGCTGGCACCGTCTATAGAATGGATGGCGTCCCCCTGCTTACGCGAAAGCTAGTGGAACCTCCTAGGGCGGTGAAGTCAGACGAGGAGATCCTCAATGCGATTCTGAGGAGAACGAGAGAGCTGAAGGGGGTAACGTGATCGATGACTGAACTTCTGGTAAGAAACGGAATTGTTTTCGACCCGTTGAACCGCATCCGCGGCGAAAAGATGGACCTAGCAATAAGAGATGGAAGAATCGTGGAGACAGTTAATTCAAATGCGAAGATCGTCGACGCATCCGGAATGGTAGTGATGCCGGGAGGAGTGGACATACACTCACACATAGCAGGCTCTAAAGTCAATTCGGGAAGGATTCTCAGACCAGAGGATCACGAGAAGGATGCTGAAAAGAGAACATCTATCACAAGAGCAGGGGTGGGCTACTCTATACCGTCGACGTTCACTACAGGATATCGATACGCAAAGATGGGGTACACGACCGTATTCGAACCAGCAACTCCGCCGCTAAAGACAAGACACACACATGAAGAACTGGATCAGATACCGATAATCGATAAGGCATGCTTCCCACTCTTCGGTAACAACTGGTTCGTAATGGAATACTTGAAAGAAGGAAAGCTAGAGGAGTGCGCGGCCTACATCGCATGGATGCTCAACGCGACCAAGGGATACGCGATAAAGATAGTTGATCCAGGCGGAGTGGAAGCTTGGGGATGGGGCAGATACCTTAAGAGACTTGACGAGGAGGTTCCCTACTTTGCGATCACCCCAAGAGAGATACTTCGCGGACTCTGCAAGGTCAACAAGCTTCTCGGCATGCCGCATGCGATTCATGTTCATACGAACAATCTGGGAAATCCCGGAAACTACTTGACGACGATTGAGACAATGGATTGCGTGGCAGACCTAGCCAGTAGCGAGAAACCGATAATTCACATAACCCATGTGCAATTCACAGGATTGACGGGGAACTCTTGGCTGAACGTAGGCTCGGGAGCCCCCGAGATCGCTGACTACGTCAACAAACATGATCATGTAACAGTCGACCCAGGTCAGGTCGTGTTTGGAGATACAACAACGATGACAGCCGACGGGCCATTCCAATTTCTACTCCACAAGCTCTCAGGTAACAAATGGGTCAATGTGGATGTTGAAGGTGAGACTGGAGCAGGGATCGTTCCATTCCGCTATAGGAGAAGCAACTACGTGAACGCTGTCCAATGGGGTATCGGCTTGGAACTGATGCTTCTCGTCAAGGACCCATGGAAGATCTACCTCACAACAGACCATCCGAATGGAGGGCCTTTCACTTCTTACCCGAAAGTCATAACGTGGCTGATGAGCCAGGATGCACGAGGAAGAGTTTTGGCAAGAATCAACAAGAACGCAAGGCGACGCTTAGATCTACCGGGAATCGATCGTGAATACACGTTCGAAGAGATTGCGATCGTAACAAGAGCAGGTACTTCAAAGTCTCTCGGCCTCAAGCAGAAAGGACATCTAGGCGTCGGTGCAGACGCAGATATCGCTGTTTATAGCATCGACGTAAGCAGTATTGATCCTTCAAGAGACTTTGAATTTGTTAGAAAAGCTCTCGCGAAAGCTGCGTACACAATTAAGAAAGGCGAAATAGTTGTAAGAGAAAGCGAAATAGTAGCGACGCCGACTGGGACAACCTATTGGGTGGATCCGAAGGTTTCCAATGACCTAATGCAAGAAACGACTGCATCGCTCTCAGCGAAGTTCGAAGACTACTACACAGTTCGAATGGCCAACTACCCGGTTGAAGAGAACTATCTTGAATCGCCGACAAAGATCGAAGTCCCTGCGGAGGTCTAAACCACGAAGGAGATCATCCTGACAGTCAAAAGAACCTTGAGCGTTCCAGTCGAATGTTCAGAGATCTCTCCAAACTCCTTCGCTGGAAAAACACTTGACCAAATTCGGGCTACGGAGGTCTGGGAAGGAAATCAAAGGAATAGACTTGACGATATCTTCCAAGTGAAGGAAGAAGGCAGTACGGCTTCTGAGAAGCTCACCGTAAGAATAGTCGGCGACGCTAGCAGAATCAGAAAGATCGGGTATCGCATGACGGAAGGCTCAATGGTGGTTGAAGGAGACGCCGGAATGTACTTGGGCGAAGAGATGTCTTCAGGGTCGATAATTGTAAGCGGTAATGGGGGTGCGTGGCTGGGCTCGAAGATGAAAGGGGGAGCGATTGAAGTAAAGGGAAACGCTGGAGACTTCGTCGGGTCATCCTATCGAGGAAGCACGAAGGGAATGAAGGGGGGAACCATAACTGTTCATGGTAACGCGGGGACTGAGGTAGGATGTTGGATGAGAAATGGAACTATCAGAATCAAGGGTAACAGCGGAATGTTTCCTGGAATGCACATGAACAATGGAACAATCTATATCGAGAAGGACTGTGGCGGGAGAGCGGGAGCTCAAATGACTGGCGGAAAGGTCATAGCCGGGGGATACGTGCCCGCGATTCTTCCAAGCTTTAATGTAGAAGAGGTTAGAGAGAAAGTCAAAGTCGGCGAAGAGAAGATACCTGGACCATTTTACGTCTTTACAGGCGACGTAAATGAGAATGGGAATGGAAAACTCTTCATCAACGTAGCCAAGAATCCTCACCTTAAATGGTGTGGAGAATACCTAGAATAATGAGGGAAAGAGCAAGTTGCCAATCAGTGTAAACAAGAAAGCTATGAAACTTGTACAAGACGCTATGTCGAGACCCGACGAGTTTGGACTAACGATGTTCAGAGATTCCAGCGGCGCCACGATAATTGATGCTGGAATAAAAGCTTCAGGCGGCTATTCGGCAGGGAGACTGGTTACTGAAATCTGTATGGGGAATCTCGGCAAAGCCAATATCACTTACATGGATTATGAAGGATTAAGATTGCCATCGATCTTCGTCGACACAGACTACCCAGCTATATCTACGTTGGGAGCGCAGTTCGCCGGTTGGCGAATTAAGACGGAGAAGTACTCCGCGATGGGATCAGGTCCAGCTCGAGCGCTCGCACTCAAACCTAAAGAACTCTACCAGAAGATCGAGTATGAGGACGACTCCGACGAGGCAGTGCTTGTCCTTGAAACAGATACCTATCCGCCGCTTGAAGCGCTGGAGTATATTGCCAAGGAGTGTGAAGTGCAACTTCGGAACCTATATGTCCTTGCGGCTTCTACCTCTTCGCTTGCGGGTTCTGTGCAAATATCTGGGAGAATAGTTGAGGCTGGAATCCACAAGCTAACAGAGATTGGTTTCGATCCAACGAGGATTCTTTACGGGTGCGGGTACGCTCCGATCGCGCCGATCCATCCGAAGTCTGCGAAGGCTATGGGCAGGACAAATGACGCTTTGTACTATGGAGGCTTCACCTGCTACACAGTTGATTTCGAGGACGACCAGAAGTTGAAAGAGATTGTTGCGAAAGCTCCGTCTTCAACCGCTAGAGATTATGGAAAACCTTTCTATGAGATCTTTAAGGCGGCGAACTTCGACTTTTACCAGATCGATCCTAATCTATTCGCACCAGCGGTATTCGCCGTGAATAACATTAAGACTGGTATTACGTATACGGCGGGCAAGATGAACCTTTCAGTACTAAGACAGACTATGGGATTAACGGAGAGCTAAGCCGATATCAACTAAACTCTATCTCGTTAAGCACTTTTCAGACTAGATCTGTGAATGCTTTGGTCACTGATCATTCTGGCAAATGGCTCAGTGAGACCGATCTACGTACCCAATCCAAATTCGAATTCGCATGTTCCGAATCCCTGTGCCTTGCACCTTGTTTCAGTTACATCCAAGGGCTTTTGGAAGATTTCGCTCAGCGCGCCTGCCAAGTACCCTTTCATTAAGTGGCAGATCGGTTCTGGGGAAGCTGCTCTCTTCTCGATAGTTTCAATCGAGTTGTCGACCACTATTTTTCCGGATATCGTCTTATCGTCCAGATTCTGTATCTCAAATACTCCCCATCCGGCAGACTGTCTAACATTCAACAAAGTTTCTAAGCGAAATTGAACTTGCTTAACGCCGATGATGCTTGTAAGCCACTTTGCATCAGACCTTCCTACTTCCCACCCCGCCCAGAGCAGTATAGAAGACGCCTTCGGACCGAGGGTTCGTGCAATGCTTTCTTCTATCTCAGTTAAAGTTCTGCTTCTAACTAGGATTGCTGGATTTCCGCATTCTAGAAGCGGAATAGCCGAGGTGTCTACTAAGAAGTCGCTCACACCTCTCACTAAGACTGTAACTACTGCATCTAGCGATGCTAACTTCTTGGACAAGCTTTCCAGAGTGATGCTTGATTCCTCGGTTTCAAAGAAGATAAGAAATGTAGCTGTGAAGTTGCTTGAATCATCAGTCCCACCATATACTCTAAAAATTTTCAGTCTATTATCTCTAAAGACATCCATTACGTCTGGAAAGGCTTCTCTTAGATTCTTTATCGTCACGATCGCCTCTCCAACTTTTCTCCCCCTAGCAAACTGCGCCATCTCGAGTGGAAAGGATATCCATTCTCCTACGCGGGACTGATCAGTTTCTCTTGTTACCAATCTAAATTCCCTCTATGACATCGGAACTTGTCTCTCCGGATAGTTCACTAGTTGACCAGTTATGATTGAAACATCCAAGTTCTTAATGTTTGGAATCCTAGACACTTTATCTATAGCCGCCTCGAGCTGCTCTAGGTCCCGTGAAATAAGAAATATTATGAAATCATGGGCGCCGAATGCTTTACCAAACTGGAAGACCTCTTCCAACTTCTCAATTTCCCTAGCAACTTCCCAGATATGCCCTGCCTCACTCTTTATCCCTAGAACAGCCATCATGCCACGATTGGCTCTCTTGAGATCCAAAATTAGAGTTGCCTTCTGTATTATGCCGCTCTGTTTGAGCTTTCTGTATCGTTTACTGACGGTGTCCGTTGAAACGCCTATCTCTTTACCTATGCTTTTAAACGGTGTTCGCGCATCACTAGCCAGTTTTAGAAGGATTTTCCTATCTACATCATCCATTCTCGCATTCCATCCAAAATTATCAGCAAGTCAGGTCTGTTCCTCGTTAGAACCATGATTCGTATAGATTACTTAAGGATTTCTGGCATATTCCTCGGAAAACTTCGGCTCAGGGCAATAAGATTTCTGCAAGAATCTTTTTGAGAAGCTGCCTTTACATATGTAAAAGAGTGAGAACAATGGTACTAAGGGCCGAAGCCGTAGAGAAAACAATCGTTTACTTGAAGGAAGTTGACGTATGGGGCTTCTCGGATGAGTGGGGTCCTGAGAAGGTCTTGCAAGTATTCGATCCAGAGACTGGAATGAAGGGTGTTCTGGTCATAGACAATACCGCAATGGGACCTGGCAAGGGTGGACTGAGATTCGCTCCAACGGTAACACCACTTGAAGTATTCAGACTAGCAAGGATAATGACTTGGAAATGTGCGGCCGCGGGATTGCCCTTCGGCGGAGGCAAGGGAGGAATTCGAGGAGACCCATCCAAAGTCGATAAAACAGCGTGGGTACGAGCCTATGCTAGAGCGATAAGACCTTTCGTTCCCAGCCATTATGTTTCCGCACCGGACATCGGTACAGGAGAACTCGAGATGGCAGTTTTCACCGACGAGATAGGCGACAAACGCGCTTGCACAGGTAAACCTTCAGAGCTGGGAGGGATCCCTCATGAACTGGGAACGACTGGGTACGGAGTCGCCATAGCTGTAATCGAGGCTTCAAAGTTACTAAAACAGTATCAAATCTTCAAGACGAACATAAGGAACCTAAGAGTCACTATTCAAGGATTTGGCAATGTCGGTATGTTCACAGCCAAATTCCTGCATGAGCAAGGAATGAAGATAGTTGGAATAAGTGATATCTCTTCACTCGTCCGCGATCCAGGCGGGCTCGATGTGAACGAGATGATCGATGAGATGCAAGGTTTCAATACTCTGGATGCGGTCCAATCTCTTGAACATTTCCCTAAAGAGGAGATATTCAATGTCGAGGCGGACATCTTTGTACCCGCGGCAATTGCTGACGTGATCAACAACAAGACTGTGCCCACTTTGCTCAATTCCGGAGTGAAATTGATTGTTGAGGCAGCAAACATTCCGACGACGGAGTGGGCTGAAGAATATCTTCAGAAAGAGAACGTGTGGATCATACCTGACTTCATCGCAAACGCTGGGGGGCTGATAGGATCGTACGCCGAGTACTATGGGAAGACTGAACAAGATGCATTTGAGCTGATAAAATCCAAGATCACTCAAAATGTCAGGTCTGTCGTGACAAAGGCGATCTCTACCAAGGGCGTTCCAAGAGCGGCGGGTCTAGAAATGGCGAAGCAACGAGTGAGACGCGCTACGCTACTGAGGAGGGGCGTTCCACCTATGATACCGCAACGATTGGTGTCCAAATAGAATTCTGCCGGAGGCATCAGTGCACGATAAATGAGTTCTTCGCAACTAAACGCGGAAACAAAGTCGTAGTTCTGAAGTTGAAACGGCGGCCATATGTCGCTGAGATAGCCGAGGTTGTTGCCGCAGACTTTCCTATCGAGGATGCTTGGCAGTATTTCCCTATGGAGTCTCCTCTTGAAGGCGTCAAAAAAGATATTAGCGGAAGATTTCCAGGAGGAATCTCACGCGATGAGCCGAAATGGGATGCCTCAAGAATTGTTCATCTCCCTGTATATGTTAAGAAGGAAATTCCGACAGAAACGCTGACGAGGTCAGAGTTTCCAAGCGATAAGCCGTTTATGGCAATCGCTTCCAGAGTGAGTGGATACTATAACGACGAGAGGATGGCTCAAGCTATCTCGGTATTGTTGGTATGGCAAGATCAATCGGCGAGAGTGCTTGAATTGAACTGGGCAGAAGGTCCCTTAATCGACTGCATATCTCCTGAGTGGTATATTCTCACCTCACCAAGACTTACTCTGAAAGAGGCGGTCAAGAGACTCGAACGGAGCGTGCGCCATCCGGGATGGACCAAGTGTTCTTTCTGGTTGTATTTTGTTCCACCCGGCTTAGGAGATCAAATGCTGGGTAAAGGCGAAGAAGTCTCAAGCAAGATATGGCAACTCAAATGGAAGTACGATAAGCATGAGGAAATGATGCGGGCATTATATAAAATAGAACTTCAATCAGGATTGATTCCACAGATTCTGGAAGAGAGAACTGAAAACAAGATTTAACGAGATACCGGTGAGTATTCATGTAGTTACACATGTTGCCGGATTCTTTCCCCATGTCTTCTAGAGACTCACTGGGTCAGGTATAATTCGCCCGTACTACTCCCCTGTACTTCTTGCGAATGATCAAGCATACATTTCACTGATTCAAATTGCTCACGTAAAGCATCTTATGCTATGTGAAATTGTTTCATGAAACGAGACCGAGGCGAGCACATCGAAAGGGTTATATCGAGACCGCTTGGATTCGGTAACGGTTTATAGAATCAAGTGGTTGTATGTCGGCTCTTCAAGTCGCCAAGAGGGTCCTTCTATTCGATCCCCGGCGTTGCACAGGCTGTAGGAGCTGCGAAGTAGCCTGTTCATTCAAACATTATTCGGTTTGCGACTACACGAAGTCGCATATAAGGCACTTCTTCGATCCTTCCACGGGCAATTTCGAGACGGCCCATTGCCAGCACTGTGAAGATCCGCTATGCGAAGCGGCTTGCCCCGCAGAGGCTGTGAGAAAAGACTCGACCACAGGTATAGTGAAGATCAATCCTTTGAAATGTATCGGTTGCCAAGCTTGCAACTTTGCTTGTCCGCTTTCAATTCCGTGGTTTGACGCTGACAGAAGGGTTTCTGCGAAATGTGACTTATGTGATGGCGATCCTGAATGTGTGAAATTCTGCTCGACAAGAGCGTTACGCTACGTGGGTCGAGATGAAGTGAGGAGATTAATGATGGATGTTTACAGTCGACCGGTGGCAGAGCGTTGACTGCGGAGATACTAATCTCAGCAATCCTTCTGCCTATGATAGGATCGCTCGTCGTTGTTCTATTGACTAAAGCGTCCTATCGAATTAGAGCTCTTTTCTCGTTAGTGATCGCGGCGATCACATTCTGTCTTGTGCTCTTAGTAGCTTCAACGGTTTGGGCAACTGGTACCTTTGCCGTCAGAACTAACTGGATGTCAGAGCTTGGCATCAGTCTAATTCTATACGCAGATCCTTTGGCAGTCTTCTTCGCTCTCATCGCCTCATTCTTCGGGATCATAGCCTTACTGTATTCCTTCAGAGATATGATGCATGAAGCGGGAACAACAAGGTACTATGCATTGATGTTGCTTTTCTTGTCGTCGATGATTGGTCTTGTCATAGCTGGGAACTTCCTAGTCTTGTACGCTTTTTGGGAACTGGTAGGCTTGTGCTCGTACAGCCTAATCGGATTCTACAAGGAAAAGCGAGAAAGTAACAGGGCCTCGTTTAAGGCATTGTTCATTACTCGGACTTTTGGGATATGTTTACTGCTTGGCGCCGTGATCCTCTTCACCCTCACTGGAAGCTTTGATATCCCCGTTGTCTTCCAGAAGCTTCAAGCCGCCGGGTCCAGTAGCATGATAACACTCGCGCTAGCTCTCTTCATCTTGGCCTCGATGGCGAAATCGGTGCAGGTTCCTCTTCACACTTGGTTGCCGGATGCAACAGTCGCGCCTTCGGCTGTGACCTCTTTTCTTCATGCGGCAGCGATGGTCAAGGCAGGAGTCTACATGATTTCACGCACTTACCCGATCACTCAGGTGATAGAGACAGGGCCATACCTGAGCTTTACTGTGGCGACGATCGGCACAGTAACGCTGACTCTGTGCACGATGGCGGCATGGGCCCAATATGATGTCAAGAGAGTTCTCGCCTTCTCGACAGCTAGCCAGATCGGCTACATGTTTCTAGGTATGGGTATTGGAACAGGTTTCGGGGCTATAGGAGGGCTCTTTCACTGCCTTAATCATGCAGTATTTAAGGGTCTGCTGTTTCTTTGCGCCGGCTGCCTGATCCATGCGACTGGAACCAAGAATCTTGACGAGATGGGTGGACTGGCCAGAAGAATGCCCGTGACAGCCGCTGCTATGGTTATTGGGGCTCTGTCCGTAGTTGGAGTGCCTCCGTTCAACGGCTTCGCCAGCAAATTGATGATCTACGAAGCTGCATTGGAGCGAGGAATGGACATAGGAGGCGCTCTTGGAGCTGCCTACGTGGTGTATTGTGCTCTCGCCTTATTCGCAAGTGCGGTGACGCTCGCCTACTTTATGAAGATGATTAGTTCAGCTTTCTTCGGTAGAACCCCGAAGAACTTGCAGAATGTCAAAGATGTCCCCCGTTCCATGCAGATTCCTCTAGTGGTTCTCTCAGCTCTGTGCTTGGTTTTCGGCGTGTATCCACAAGGGGCATTAAGTCTACTTGTAAATCCGGGAGTATCAGCTGTTACGGGGCAGTTGGTATCTGAATTGAACAATGCCATAACGAGTTTGGGCTATCGAACCGGAATCGGATTCTATGAAGCAACGGGATTAACGTTCATGATCTTGGCATGCATTCTAGCCGGCGCGATTATCTACAGAGTTACTGCAACAACGAGAACGTACGAGTTTACGAAGGGCAAGTATGAAGTTTTCACAGGGGGCGAACTGGAGGCACCCTACCTCGATGTGGAAAGAATCAGAGTAGAGTCCAAAACCTTCACATACGCTCCCGAACGAACTTTCAGAGGACTTTACAACATTATGTGGCTTGGCGGAGTAGATCTGCTGTATTACGGTCTTGCACAGGGAGTGCAGAAGCTGTGCGACAATCTCAGCGCACGCATTACTAGTCGTCTTGGCATAGTGCTTAGTACCATTGTGGTCTCAGTATCTGGTTTCATCAATGCCTCCTATCCAGGGGTGGTGCTGATGATTCTCGGAACGATCACAGCGCTGTCTCAAAGGAATGCGAAGCGTTTACTGATTTGCGCCTCGATCACCCAAATTGGATGGATTGCGTTGGAGATCGGATTCGGATCTCCAAAGGGGATCAGTGAGGGCCTTTTCCACCTCTTGAACTACGCTGTCTTCGGGTTGCTTCTCGCTCTATCATTATGGTCAGTGATGCGGAAAGTGGGAACAGCCGACATCACGAATCTCGGGGGCCTGTCGAGCAGGATGCCAGTCGCCGCTCTAGCGTTCATAATCGGCGGCCTCTCCATGTCAGGAGTTCCTCCCTTCGGCGGGTGGCTGAATGAGTTCTACTTCATCAGGTCTACTCTTGAGAGCGGCCATGTCGAGTTAGCAGCCATCGGGGTTGTGGTTAGCGTCCTGACTCTGGCGTACGTCCTCAGGACATTCAACGAGGTTTTCCTTGGTGAACTCCCAGAAAGGTTTAGAGAATTGAAAGGAGCCTCGGCAATCGAGGCAGCTTCGATGGTAATCCTCATCCTCATATCGATTTTGATAGGCATCACACCTCAGTCTTTCATGTCGCCCATAGCAGAACTTGCAAGTTTTGTCTACCCGTAGGAGTAAAAAAGAAATGAACGAAGAAATTACTGCGAAACTGAAGGAACACCTCAAGGAGGCCTTTATCGAAGCGGTCGCTCCTCGCGAGGGGAGATTGACAGTCGAATTGTCCAAGGAATGCCTATTGCAAGCCGCAGAGTATCTCTGCAGAGAATACGACGCTAGACTTGTAACGATTTCAGCGACCGACCTAGGGTTAGATATCCAGCTCCTCTACCATTTCAGCATTCCGAAACTGTTAGTCAATTTGAAGACAATTGCCCCTAAGGAAGACTTGAGAATAGTGTCCTTGACTCCAAGTATCTTCGGAGCAAACTGGATAGAACGAGAAATCCATGATCTATTTGGAGTTGAGTTTGAAGGTCATCCTGACCCTCGAAGGCTTATACTATCTTATGAATGGCCAAGAGATAACACGCCTCTGAAAGGCCTGAGGAAAGGTTTGGCCTCAGACTTCCAAAAGCCGACGATGGAGAATCTGCTCTCAACAGGACAGATCTTCCCGATGTCTTTGATGGCTAAGAGACAACGTGTCGAGATGAAGATACCCGAGGTTCTGCCGACGACGATAGCGAACCCCGAAGCCTTGGATGAAGTGCAAACGGTCGTGAAGGGCGTCGGTTTTGACCGCAGAGTCGGATACGACTGGAAGACCAAGAAGATGAGGTACTAGAAGCGATGAAGCAGTATGCTATGCTCTGGGGTTGCACAGTTCAGACGCGCCTGCCAAGCATCGAAGCAGCGACGAGAAGGATGCTTGATGTGCTCGGCTTCAGTGTGCGAGATCTGGAAGGAGCTTCTTGCTGTCCGGAACCCTACACGTCAGCGTTGATCGGTAGGGAACTCTGGTACGCTCTGGCAGCCCGCAACATTTCACTGGCGGAGGCTCGAAAACTTGAGCTAATGACGATCTGCAATGGCTGTTACGATACACTTTTTGAAGTTAACGAAACTTTGAAGCAGGATGACTCCTTACGTGAGAGAATAAACTTAACCCTACTGAAAATCGGCAAAGAGTTCAAGGGGTCATCAGAGATAAGGCATATCGTAGAGGTGCTCGATGAAGACGTTGGGCTGGACCGGATTGCAGCCTCTGTGAAGAGGCCTTTATCGAATTTGAGAGTGGCTCTTCATCCCGGTTGTCATCTATACCGGTCGAAGACCATGGAAGACTACGATCGAAAGCCGAAGATCTTGGAAAACCTTGTTCGTCTTACAGGTGTGCAGCTGATAAAGTACGGGCTTGAGAAGATGTGTTGCGGCTATCCCCAGAGGCAGGCCGATGAAGAAATGTCTCTCAAGACAACATTGGCGACGAAACTTCAGAGAATACAAGAGAGCCATGTTGATTGCCTCGTGGTAGTTTGCCCTGGGTGCTGTGTTCAGTTTGAATATGGGCAAATAGAGTTGAGACAGAGGTACAATCTTGATTTCGGAGTCCCCGTGTTGCATTTGGCGGAGTTGATGGCAGTTGCCTTAGGGATATCTGCTGCTGAGATAGGTTTGGAGACGCATCGCAGCCCGGTCGGCAAGATCATAGCTAGACTGGAGAGTAGATGACATGCCGGTAGCGCTTCCGATCGGACCCTATCATCCCGCCTTGAAGGAGAACACATACTTCAGGCTTGAAGTAGAGGGCGAACGGATAGTAAACGCTGATTTGAAGATAGGCTACAACCATAGAGGGATAGAGTGGCTAGCCGCGAGGAAGACTTATCATCAAGACATATTCTTGTGCGAGCGTGTGTGCGGAATCTGTTCGAATGCCCATTCCACCTGCTTCTGCCAGACAGCGGAGGATCTCGCTCATATAGAGGTGCCTAACCGCGCCAAGTATCTCCGAGTGATATTGGCAGAGCTGGAACGCCTACACAGTCACTTTCTCTGGTTTGGTGTCGCAATGCACGTCATAGGGTTCGACACGGCGTTCATGCACATGTGGAAAGACCGTGAGACCATAATGAGAATCATAGAGTCAATAACCGGAAAACGCGTGAATCACGGGTTTAACACCATCGGAGGAACGAGACGCGACTTCACACCAAGCATCGTCAAATCTACTGAGGACGGCATAAACACTATTGAGAAAGCTGCTGACAGAATTCGGAACACTGTCACAAGAGACAGACTTGTCAAGAAACGAGCTCTGGACATCGGCTACCTAAGCCTTGAAGATGCGAAGAGAATTAGCGTCGTGGGCCCGACCGCGAGAGCTTCAGCTATTAACGTTGACATAAGAAGAGATGACCCTTATGCGGCTTACTCTGAATTGGATTGGAATGTCATCATTCGAGATGAAGGGGACGTCCTCGCAAGAGTTGTTGTGAGGCTTCTTGAAATCTACGAATCAATACGGCTTATCAGACAAGCCCTAAAATCCTTACCTAGCGGTTCTGTATCAACTGACATTGACCAGTTAGAATTCCCCGTTTCTGAAGCCTACGACAGGGTTGAAGCTCCAC
>Ga0315312_1000306_pt1 | contig 67784 bp, 69 predicted proteins | sample TDP7_MG_FD_203629 | JGI IMG/M metagenome (GOLD analysis project Ga0315312, IMG submission 203629) | Freshwater sediment microbial communities from Lake Towuti, South Sulawesi, Indonesia - TDP7 | ecosystem: Environmental > Aquatic > Freshwater > Lake > Sediment | place: Indonesia: South Sulawesi... | reverse complement strand
TAGTAATGACCTGCGGGGTAGCAAATGTTGTGCGCCAAGTGGGGTGCGGCCTGCTTGGTTTCTGAGAGATCAGAACTGAAGAACCGTATGAATTAATTGTTCAAGTACGGATCTGTGGGGGGCCTGGTTGGGCAACCGCTGGGCCTACCCGGCACCGGACCGCCGATAAATCCGGCTCCCGGTGAGCCGCACCGTTGGCTTCCTAAAAGAGACCTCTTGACATACACCTCATTAGGCTATATTATGTGTATAGATCGGAGGTGATTCAGATGAGCAGAACGAACATTGTCGTCGACGACGCACTCGTAGCCGATTGTCAACGGGCGACCGGCATCAAAACACGTCGCGCACTCATCAACCATGCTCTACAAGAGTTACTGCGTCACGAGCGCCAGAAGAAGGTTCTTGAATTGAAGGGGACGATCCGATGGGAAGGTGATCTCGCCACATGGCGCAAGAAGCGAGGTTGACAATGGTGCTTGTCGATACCACGGTATGGATTGATTTCTTCGGTGCCAAATCCACGCCCGAAGTTGACGAAATTGAGCGATTGATAGATGAGCGAGAGGATATCTGTACATGCGGTGTCATTTTTACTGAAGTTCTGCAGGGCATTCGCGAGGATGATGACTACCAGCGGACGTTATCAAGGTTCGACAGTTTTCTGTTCCTTCCCATGAGCCGTCAAACATTTCTAAGAGCGGCAGAACTGTTCCGTTCACTCCGGCGCAGGGGCATCACCATACGCAAACCTATTGACTGCATGATCGCCTCAGTCTCTATTGAACATGACATACCGCTCCTTCACAACGATCGGGACTTCGATCCGATTGAAACTCATTGTGGATTGAAGGTCGTAAAGATATTAAAGAAGCCAACAAAGCCATCCAGGCGACGTCCTGAAGGCCGCGCCTGATGGCTGACGTTGAACGAAATTCCGCATAACATCCGGCCCGACAGAGCACGGGCCTGCGTTATACGAAATTCGTTCAGCTTAATCGTTCGCCGGAGAAAACAATGAATTACGACACAGACAAAATAGACGAATATACATTGGCCCTTCTGTACTTGGTGGTGAGCGATAGGCATGAGGGGTTTGGAGCAAGGGCATGGAAGGGATTTGACTGGGAAACTATGAACAGACTCCATGAAAAAGGATATATATCCAATCCCATAGGCAAAGCAAGATCCGTTGGGATGACCGAGGAAGGTTTTCTAAAGTCAAAGGAGCTATTTGAACGACACTTTGCCAAAGAAAAATGAATTCGCCTTCGGCGAACAAACGGCTCCACTGGATCGCCGATAAATCCGGCTCCCGGTGAGCCCTAGCGTTAGCCCCGTGATTAACAAATGATGACGTGATAAAATAGGAGTGGAGGCTTATGACTATGACAAAAGTGGAAAAATTGGAAAAGGAGGTCCAACAGCTCAACCCAGATGAACTCGCCGCGTTCCGGGACTGGTTTCGAAGGTACGACTCTGATGAATGGGACAAGGAGATTGAAAGGGATGTTTCGGCAGGTAGACTGGACAAGTTAGCAGAAGAGGCGATTGCGGCCCATAAAGCTGGAAGGACGAGAGAAATTTGAAGCATTTTGCTGCGCCTTCTTTTTGGGAAACCTACCAACGACTTCCCGTGAACATCCGGAAATTCGCTGACCAGTGCTACGAAATCCTAAAATCAAACCCTCGACATCCTTCTCTTCACTTCAAGAAGACCGGAAAATACAGCTCGGTGAGAGTCGGCCTGCACTATCGCGCACTTGCCGTCCAGGTTTCTGAAGGATTGTTATGGTTCTGGATTGGAACACATGACGAGTACCAGAGAATGATTAAAGAGCAGGGCTAACAACTAAATCAACCCGACCGGGAATAGCCCTTTGAAGTTTTGACTCAAGGTGAGTGCCCCGGCGGGTTATTTAAATCGTTAGATTTTTTGAGAAAGGAGGTAGATAATAATGAAGGGAAAATGGTTATTGCTTTTTTTAACGTCGATATTTGTCATAATCCCATTTATTTCAACTTACGGCCAATTGCAAAAAGGGAAAATATACGTGGTGGGCGTAGGCCCGGCAGGACCAGAGTTATGTACCTTACAGGCAATTAAAGTAATTCAGGAAGCTGATATTATCTATACACCTAATTACATAAGAAATCTTTTCGCCAATTACCTATCCGGCAGGGAGGTTCGGTCAGACTGGGCGGATCCCCTCCTTGTTGTTAAAGGTAAACCATATACTACCTTAAGTGGCCAGGATATGATCGATTATACAAGAGAAATTAGGGAGACTTTCAGAAAATTATCGCAGGAATTCAAATCAGAGACAGAGAAAGGAAAGACGGTCGCCCTGCTGGTAAATGGTGACCCGTGCATTTATAGCGATCTGCGCTGGCTCAAACCACATTTGACCGAAGACGATTTCATCGTCATCCCTGGCTTAAGCAGCCTGAATGTTGGTGCAGCCATTTTGAAAAAAGAATTGTCACCCAGCGGTAAAGGATATAGAAATGCCATAATTGCTTATTCGCCATTGGGGGAAGAATTTGGTGTTCCACCGACCACAAGCGATTTGGCGAGGCATAAAACCACTATGATATTTTTCATGGCTGGAAGTAGGGTAAAACAGTTGATTAGAGACCTTGGAAAACATTACAGCAAGGACACGCCCGTGGCCTTTTGCTATTACATTGGCTATCCAGAAAAGCAAAAAATCATAAGAGGGCAGCTTCATAATATTGTTTCACTGACTGCCTCAGAGCCTGAAACAGAGATGGTCTTAATTTACGTGGGTAACTTTCTCAATGAATAATCACCTTTACTGATTTGATTGGTGATTTGGGTTTGACCTTGACATTTGACAAAATTATTTTGGAATCGGCCTCACAAATCATTTCAGCGCCTGCCTACCGCAGGCAGGGGTGGTTTACAGCCACCGCAGATTTCAAGCGTCGCCTTGGGCAAGAGAAGAAAGAAGCAGGGGGTTATGGGGTCGTAAGACTGGCTGGGCGATGTGGTATAGGAGTATAAAAATTTTTACTGAATCTCCGGAACGGTATTACCTCCGGAAGGGAAGATGGCGACGTCAGCCTTTGGGATCTTTTCAGAGACCTGATCGATCGCCTCCTGAAGCGAAGAGGAATATCTAAATCTCATCATCTTCACCTGTTCTGGTGAAAGTCCCTCGGTCACATGAAACACAGTAAATTTTTCGGCCAGTTCTTTAAAATAGACGACCTGCATAATGTAGGAGATGCCGAAGGATCTGAGATGATCTGGAACATCCCCTTCGATCAACCTTCGATGAAAATCCCCAGCACTTTCCGGGCTTCCTATTTCCTTGATCAAAGGCAGGATCGGGCCTGCCTCTTTCTGGGGTGCGACCCAGATAATGGCTCCCCCGGATCGTGTGGAGAATCGTGCCATGGTCAAAGCCTTTGTTGCCTGAACCCCTACCTCCAAAGGGAAAGCTGAAGTGATGGTTACATCGGCCAATTTCTGAAGAGGAACTAAGTAGAGAGAGGCTGCATATTTTGAAGCCTCTCTATGCTCTGTAACAGGATCTCCTGCGAAGACTCGGATGACCTCCTTTTTTTCGTTAATGATGAAATCGAGTTTGAATGACAATCTTGATAATCCTCCGGCATCCACGATCTCCTCGAAAAAGGGATTCCCATCCAAAAGGTTTACCTTACTATTCCGATGCCGCATCCATGTAAAATGATGGTCGGCCACAGATCGATAGGAGCATACCCCGGGCATGATGATTTTATATCCCCCGCCAAATCCGGCAATGGGATGAGGCATACATTCTCCGACGCCAATGATCAAATCGGCAAAGGCAACATGCTTGTTAACTTCCACCAGTGTCCCTCGATGGGTCTTGCCGATGATGAGGTTATCGGAGGCATGAGGATCATGGGGAAAAATCCGGCCCTGCAGACGAGAAAAGACCTTTTTATCTACTTTACCTTCAAGCTGTTCCAACGTAGGAAGAGGATGTGTACCCACGGCGCAGATCCCACGAATTCGTTCATCCGGAATGCCCGCTCGATTGAGCCGATCCATGATCTCAGGCAGAGCGAGATGGACCGGTGTGGGTCGCTGAAGATCGTCGAACAATAGAACGACCTCCATGCCAGGACGTACCAACTCTTCAATCTTTGGTGATCCGATGGGATGGTCTAAAGCGTCTCTGATTTCCCGTAGAGGGTCTGCAACCCCAGCAATTGGAGGCTTGTCCTGATTCGAAATCAAATTCCAATCCTTGGGGACAGAGAAATCTATCCTTCTTTTTTCATAGTTGAGATAGTAGTCCATTTCAATGCCTCACATTCTTTCTTTGTGGATATTTCTTACGATATTTCAGCAACAATTTCAACATCTTCTAAAAGGCTTTTATTGTTGAAAGAATAGCGACATATGTTAAGATGCAGGGTACAGAAACATTGGTGAAGGGTTGATTAATGATCGAAATCAAATTTAAGGGTCGTGGTGGACAAGGAGCGGTAAGCGCTTCAGAAATTTTAGGAAGGGCCTTTTTCTTAGAAGGAAAATATCCCCAATGCTTTTCACTCTTTGGAGGTGAACGCCGTGGTGCCCCTGTTATTGGATTTTTACGTGTGGATGATGAACCGATTCTCTTGAAATGTCAGATAAAGCACCCCGATCAGATGATTATTTTTGACCTTTCTTTGACAGATGAAAAAGAAATATTTCAGGAGCTCAAGCCAAATGGATTGATCCTGATCAACTCGAATAAAGAAATCGATTTTTTTAAGAATTTGAGAAGATTTAAAATGGGTCTGATCGATGCTGGTCCGATTGCCAGAAATGTGGGTTTGGGAGGAACCTTTAATACAGCCATGCTGGGTGCCTATATTCGTTTGACCAGTCTGGTCAAGATGGAGACATTAGTCGAAGCAGTGAGAAGGATGGTGCCTGCTAAAATAGAATTAAATATTGAGGCGGTCAAGGAGGCTTACGAACAGGCGAAGGTGTTTGAGATAGAAGGATAAACTGAACATGGAAATTAAATATGATTTTTCATCTGAGCTTGTAATCCCTATCTCTTATGGTAGTTCGGAGGTTATTGAAACCGGAAAGTGGGGTTTTCAAAAACCTGAAACGGCCTTTATGATGGCTCCCTGCCGGGAGGCTTGTCCTGCTGGAAACGCTATTCCGCAATTCCTCTATTTGGCGAGCGAAGGAAGATATGAAGACGCCCTGGAGACCTTATTGAAGGAAAATCCTTTCCTTGGTGTTTGTGGAAGGGTCTGCTTTCATCCGTGCGAAAATGACTGTCATCGAGGTCAATACGATGAACCCGTATCCATCAACGCGATGGAACGATATGTATTTGATGCCACTTCAGATCGACTTCCTGATATTTACCCCCTTTCAAATGCGGATTCCAAACAAGTTGCTGTCGTTGGATCAGGTCCAGCAGGCCTTTCCTGCGCCTATTTTCTCAGGCTTTTGGGTCACAAGGTAACCCTTTTTGAGGCAAGAAAGGAATTGGGTGGGGTCATGCGCTGGGGAATTCCCGAGTATCGGCTCCCTAAATCCATATTGAGAAAAGAGATCCAAAGAGTATTGAATCTCGGCATTGAAATCAAAACAGGCGTCAAAGTTGGTAGGGAAATCTCTTTTGATAATTTAATGGAGTTCGATGCAATTTTCCTCTCTCCGGGAGCAGGAATCAGTGCTCCGCTAAAGATTGAAGGCGAAGATTTGAAACGGGTCTGGAATGGTGGAGAATTCTTAGAGCGAATCAATTCGAGAGAAAAAATCCGGCTGGGAAGAGAGATCATTGTTGTTGGTGGAGGCAATACAGCTATGGATGTGGCCCGTTCAGCACTTCGCATCGGCTCGGAAGTGACCATTGCCTATCGGAGAACCAGGGCTGAGATGCCGGCTATTGAGGACGAAATCAATGAGGCTGAGGAAGAAGGTGTGCGATTTGAATTCCTGATCCAGCCTGTAAAGATAAACCTTCTTGAGAAAAGAAAGATCAGAGTAAAATTTCAACGGATGAGGTTAAGGGGACGGGATCAGAGTAATCGGCCAAAAGCCATCCGCATTAAAGGAAATTACCTCACAGTGGAAGCAGATGGGCTCATCACGGCTGTGGGTGAGGGTGTAGATCTTTCATGGACCCCTGAAAATCTTAGCAAAAATAGCCTGATCGATGTGAGTTCCTCCCTTACCACCACTTATCCTAAGATCTTTGCAGGTGGAGATGCCATTGATCAGCCTCGAACCATCGTCACCGCAATCGCCTCAGGGAAAAAGGCCGCCATCTCTATTGATCTTTATCTGAGGGGATGTACTTACGACGATGTTTTTTCTAAGATTAGAGTTGGAAATAAAGGCGCTCTCTCAATGGAAGCCTATCTTTCGGGCAGGAACGGAGGGAATTGGTCAGAACCAAAAGATATGATCCCCTATCCACAGATCAACACCCTCTATTTTGAACATAGCAAGAGGATCGAAATGCGTAAACTGGATCGTAATAAAGCATTGAAAGGTTTTTCAGAGGTTAACTTAGGTTTTTCTTCCGAAGAAGCACATCTCTCTGCTTCAAGGTGTTTTTCCTGCGGAACATGCAATTACTGTTATAATTGCTATTTCTTTTGTCCTGAAGGGGTAATTTCGTTCGATCCCTTGCGCCAGATAAAAATCGTTGACCTTGAGCACTGCAAAGGGTGTGGAACTTGTGCAAAGGCCTGCCCGAGAAATGTGGTATTGATGAAAGAATTGTCATGAGAGAGTTTATGACTGGAAATCATGCGGTTGCCCATGCGGTCAAACTCTGCCGTACCCCGTTGATTGCCGCCTACCCTATCACACCCCAGACACCCATTTATGAAAAACTCTCTGAATGGGAGGCATCGGGTGAACTTAAAGGGATCATGATGCGGACAGAGTCAGAACATTCAGCCATGGCGGCTTGCATTTCCGCCTCTTTAACAGGTGTCAGAACATTTACAGCGACATCATCTCAAGGCCTTGCCCTGATGCACGAGATGCTCCATTTTGCAGCAGGGTGCCGGGCTCCAGTGGTGATGGTCAATGTCAATCGGTTGTTAGCTGCCCCATGGGGGTTCTGGGCTGACCAGTTAGATAGCCTTTCACAGAGAGATACAGGATGGATTCAATTTTACTGTGAAAATGGCCAGGAAGCCCTTGATAATGTGATTCAGGCCTATAAAATTGCAGAACAAGTATTCCTACCTGCCATGATCTCTTTAGAGGCTTTTTTTGTTTCCCATTTTATGGAGCCAGTCGATATTCCAGACCAGGAACAAGTAGATCATTTCCTCCCCCCAATTAACATTCCACATCGTTTTGATGTTGATAAACCAGGATATTTGGTACCTGTGGTCCCTCCAGAATTGTATCGAAAATATAAACATATGGCCCAGACTTCCATGAATTCAGTTAAAGAAATTGCCACCCGAGTCGATAATGAATTTAGAGAAGAGTTTGGAAGAGGGTATGGGATTATTGAGCCGGTTATGTTGGAAGATGCTGAGATCGTGATCGTGACGGCCGGATCGATCACCAGTACGGCGAGGGTGGCCATAAAAAGCCTTCGAGAAAAAGGGCACCGGATTGGACTGCTTAAAATCCGTCTTTTCAGACCTTTTCCAATCGAAGCCGTTCAGGTGGCCCTTCGGGGGAAGAAGAGGATTGCTGTCATTGATCGTAACATCTCGCTCGGAGGAGGGGGGATTTTCTGTCAGGAATTGAGAGCAGCTATGGTTCATTCTCCGGATCATCTCTTTATCTTCAGCTATATTGCAGGGATAGGAGGGACGGATGTCGATTCTGAGGTCATTCAGAAAATTGCCCTCGATGTTGTGAATAAAACCGAACCTATTGATGCACCGATCTGGATCATGGAAGATTAGCCAATTGCAGATTGCGGATTTCGGATTGCGGATTGAAGAATATGAAATCTTAAATGTCAAATCAAGAATTATTTCGGTTATGCTGCAATAAGGGAGAAAGGATATGGTCATCCCAGATCAACAGCCTAATTTATTGAGACCTGGTCATGCGGCCTGCGCCGGCTGTGGACTGGTGATCGGTATGAAACTTGTTCTACAGGCTATGGGACCTCGAACCATTGTTGTGATTGTTCCGTCCTGCGAAGGGGCGATCTCAGGAGTTTATCCCAATACTCCTCTTGCCGTACCGGCCATTCATTCTGCTTTCGAGATCGCCGCACCTACGGCCGCTGGGATCGCCAATGCCCTTAAAATTCAAGGGAAGGATGATATTCAGGTGCTGGCTTTCGCAGGAGATGGAGGGACATTTGATATCGGGCTCCAGTCTCTTTCCGGCGTAGCGAAAAACAACGATGATATCATTTATGTCTGTTTAGATAACGAAGGTTATATGAATACAGGGATTCAGGTGAGCTCATCCACTCCCTCTTTTGCCTGGACAGGAACGACTCCCGAGGGAAATCCCAGGCGGAAGAAAAATATCATGGAGATCATGGCAGCCCATTATAATCCCTATTCCGCAACAGCCACAATCGGGTTTCCGCGTGATCTTCAGCAAAAAATCATAAAGGCCAAGGGGATTCGGGGAACGAAATTTATTCATCTCCTATCCCCTTGTCCAACAGGATGGCGGATGGCTTCGGATATCTCACCCGAAGTTTCCATTCTTGCAGTGGAAACGAATATCTTCCCTCTCTATGAGGTGGAGGATGGCGTTCGATGGACGATCAACCATGAACCACGTCGACTGCCGGTTGAAGAGTATTTGTTAAAACAGGGGAGATTCAAACATTTAAGGGCAAATGAGATCAGACAGATTCAAAAGGATGCAGATGATGAGTGGAATAAATTGAAGTTGAAAGCAAGCAATTGGAATGTGAATGGGGAATAAATTTCCTTGGTCGTCTCAGAGGAGGAGAAAGTATGGAAGAGGTGAAAAAAATTCGAACGGCTTGTCGTAGTTGCCACGGAGGCTGCGGTGTCATCGCCCATGTCAAAGACGGCAAGGTGATCAAAGTGGAGGGGGATCCAAATTCCCCTATCAGCCACGGAACCTTGTGTACCAAGGGCCTGTCCATCACGCAATTGGCTTACCATCCTGATCGGATCCTCTATCCCATGAAAAAGACGAATAAGGGATGGGAGAGGATCACCTGGGACGAGGCCTTGGATACCATCGTGGAAAAATTCAAAAAGGTTATTGATGAATACGGGCCTGAATCTATCGTTGTAGGTCAGGGAACCGGCAGGGATTATGAAAGTCATCTCTACCGTTTTGCCAACCTCCTGGGAACCCCCAATGTTCTTACAGCCGGGCATATGTGTTATGTCTCAAGGGTTGCGTCAACTCTGATTACCTGCGGCACTCTGCCTGTATGCGACTATGAAGGTGAGCCCAAATGTATCGTCATGTGGGGCTGCAATCCGCAGTGGACCAACCCGGACGAATACAAGGGAGAGACCTTCTGGAGGGCCTATAAAAAAGGGGCCCAGCTTATCTGCGTAGATCCCCGAAAGGGATTTCTGGCGAATAAAGCGGACCTTTGGCTTCAGATCCGTCCTGGGACAGATGCTGCCCTCGCCATGGGTTTTCACTATGTCATCATTGAGGAAGAGCTTTACGACAGGGAGTTTGTGGAGAAATACATCAACGGCTGGGACGCCTTCAAGGAAAGGGTGATCAAGGAGTATCCCCTGGAACGGGTGGAAGAGATAACCTGGGTTGACAAGGATCTCATTCAGAAGGCGGCGAGGATGTATGCCACAACCAAGCCGGCTTGTATCCATTGGGGCGTCCCCACGGAACAGACCATAAACTGCGCCAATTACACACGCGCCACGACTGGACTGATGGCGGTAACAGGCAATCTGGACGCTCCTGGAGGGAACGCTCTTTTTGTGAACCCGCCCACGCGGACAGTAGCTGAATTTGCCCGCCATAAGGATCTTTCTCCGGAGCAGCAAAAAAAGAGGCTGGGCGGAGATCAGTTTAAGCTTGGCGCCAGGGTGGCCCTTATCAATCCCAAGAAAGCATGGGATGCAATCCTTACCGGCAAACCTTATCCTCTTAAGGCAGGGATTTTATGCGGCAGCAATCCAGTGGTGACAAGGGCCAACGCCAAAGAGGCCTATGAGGCGCTGAAGAAGCTGGAGTTCCTGGTTGTCATCGATTTCTTCCTGACCCCGACGGCGGAATTAGCCGATATCTTCCTGCCTTCGGGGAGCTGGCTCGAGCAGAACCATGTTGCCGACAACTGGAAACGGCATGGTTTTGTGTTGGCCAGGCAGAAGTGTGTCGAGATCGGTGAGTGCTGGCAGGACCACAAGATCTTTTTGGAATTAGGCAAACGAATGGGCCAGCCGTGGTGGGACACGGTAGAGGATGCGCTGAATTACCTGCTCGAACCCTCTGGACTGACCTGGGAGCAATTCAAAGAGAAAGGATATCTACAAGGTGAAATGGTTTATTATAAATACAAACAGAGGGGTTTCTCCACCCCTACCAAGAAGTTGGAACTCTATTCAACCGTTCTGGAGAAATGGGGATATGATCCCCTTCCCAAATATGTTGAAATTCCGGAGAGCCCAGTTTCCAGACCTGATCTCCTCAAAGACTACCCGTATATCCTTAATGCAGGGCTGCGGACGCCTACCTTTTTCCATTCAGCGAACCGAATGATCCCGTGGCTGAGGGAGATCAGACCATATCCCATTGTAGAGATCCATCCTGAGACAGCCAAAAAACATCATATTAAAGACGGCCAATGGGTCTATATAGCATCGCCAAGGGGACGCATAAAGCAGCGTGCAAAACTAAACGACAACATTGATCCAAGGGTGGTTGTTGCAGAGCATGGGTGGTGGTTCCCGGAAATAAAAGATTCGGGTCACGGTTGGGATATATCCAATGTCAATATCCTGACCGACAATGCCTATGCGACTCTGGACCCCGCTATAGGCTCTACGAATCTAAGAGTCTGTTTGTGTAATATATCTCCCTGTGAAGATGAATAGATGAATAGGAGGAAAGAGATGGGAAACGTATCGTTAATGTTTAACGAGTATGAATGTATGGGCTGCCACGCTTGTGAAGTGGCTTGCAAACAGGAACATGGACTCAGCGTTGGTCCGAGAGTGATAAGGGTTCTTGAGAGGGCTCCCCTTTTTAAGCCGTTATTTTGTCACCATTGTGAAGATGCATCCTGTGCCAAGGCCTGTCCCGAAGGGGCCATCACCACAGATCCGAAGACAGGCGTCGTCCTCGTTGACAGGGATAAGTGTAACGGCTGTGATGCGGTGCTGGGCAAGTCTGGGGCTGAAAAACAGGAAACCTCTTCGTGCAAGGTGGGCTGTCCAGCCCACACCAATGTTCAGGGATATGTTAGCCTTGCGGTCAAAGGGAAATTTCAGGAAGCCCTACAACTCATCAAAGAAGCAGGCCCCTTCCCATCCATCTGCGGGAGGGTCTGTCATCACCCCTGTGAATCGGCTTGTAACCGGGACCAAATTGATGACCCTGTAGCGATACACTCTATTGAGCGTTTTATAGCGGATCTGGATTTGAACGCCAACAAGCGTTATATGCCAGAAATCAAAGACAGGAAAGAGGACAAAGTCGCCATTATTGGGTCTGGCCCTGCTGGCTTGACTTGTGCATACTATCTTGCTCAAGAAGGCTATCGAGTAACTATTTTTGAAAAAACCTCCATGTTGGGAGGGATGCTCACAACGGGCATACCGTCATACCGTCTTCCCCGCGGAATTGTTGAGGCTGAGATTCAGCTGATTCGAAATATGGGCGTGGCTATGAAAACCGGTGTAGAGGTGGGCAAGGATATAACGATTGCTCAATTGCGCAAAGAGGAATTCAAGGCCTTTTTCATTGGAATCGGCGCGCAAGAATGTATACGACTGGGCATTGAGGGTGAGGATCTAGACGGTGTTGATAGCGGATTAGACTACCTTCGCCAAATCAACCTTGGAAAACCAGTGAGACTGGGGAAAGATGTTGCTGTTATCGGCGGGGGCAATGTCGCTATGGATGCAGCCAGATCAGCTCGCAGGTTGGGGTCTGAAAACGCCTTTATTATCTATCGTCGGGGCTTGGAGGAAATGCCTTCAAGACCTGGAGAAATTGAAGAATGTCAGGAGGAAGGGATTCCCATAAATACCTTGACGCAACCTTTGCGATTCATTGGTGAAAACGGGCGGGTAAAAGCGATAGAATGTATTAAAACGCGTTTGACAGAAGCGGACGAGAGCGGGCGGCGGAGCCCCCTACCTGTCCCTGGTTCGGAATTCACGATTAAAGTAGATGCTGTGATCACAGCCTTGGGGCAAGAATCAGATTGGGCCTGCTTGACGCCCGAGTGCGCCTGTACGTTGACCGGATGGGGAACAATAAACGTTGATCCCTTGACGCTTCAAAGTGATGATCCCGATATCTTTGCAGGGGGAGACGCGGCAAGAGGTCCCAAAAGCGTTATCGAGGCTATTGCAGACGGGAGACAGGCAGCCATATCCATTGACCGATATCTAAGAGGCATGAACCTTCGATTAGGTAGAGATGTAGAATTGAAAGCAATAACAGAACCTCAGAAGGAGAAATACGATCCGGCTGCTCGGACTCAAGTGCCTCGCCTAAAACCCCAAGAGCGAGTAGAGAACTTCGATGAAGTTCAGCAGGGGTTTACGGAAGGAATGGTGGTTCAAGAGGCGCGGAGGTGTATCACGTGTGGGAGCTGCTGCGTACAAGCCTGTCCCTATGGTGTCATGCAGTTTAACCATGAAATCACTAAGGCGGTCAAGTGCGACCTCTGCGTTGTGAAACGAGGTAGTAATGAGGTACCTGCATGTAGCGCGATCTGTCCCACCAGGTGTATTTTCTGGGGTGATCCGAAGGAATTTCCCATAGGGATTCATGCGGGCCTATAAATTTCCCAAAAATCAATTCTCAATGGTCAATTCTCAATGGTCAATGCTCAATACTCAATAATCAATCAAAAGATCAACCTCTTCTAACATTGATAATTGATCATTGCTAATTGGCCATTGACCATTTCCTTTTCCCACGGTGATGGAATCTGGAAGACAAAAGCCTTCTACTTGGAAAGATCCTAAAACCGGCCTCGAATGGCAGTGTGAATCTCCAGGGAAGCTTCAGGATCTTTTGACAGAGGCAGCCACAGAATCAGAAAAAAGCGTAGTTGCATATTTTGACGATCTCGAAAAAAAGGAACGCCCCCTACTCCTCAAGGAAGGCATCCAGGTTATTGACCTGCCTCCGGCAGAAAAGGAAAAGTTCCTCAAAGTGGCGTATGATGAAGGCTGGAAAGATGTGCTGGCAAAGTGTCCTTCCACAGGACCTAAGTTGAAAGAGCTGCTCACAAAGAAGAAGTAATAATGTCTTCATTCCCATTTAACAGATAGGCGGGATCTCTTTATCCCGCCTATTCTTCTTCTCAGATCCATCATGAGACGATAGGGTTGACTTTTCCCTCATATTTTAGTAACTTCTCATTAACACATAGGCCATGCATTACAGTCCTTAAACCCTTTTACCATTCATAGGGTGGGCATATGGTCCAGAGAAAAGTGAGCCCCCATTTCTAAAAAAGGAATGGGTTTTTTTGTCTCTTTGACCAGCTCCCTCCCTCGCCCAAGACGCCTGCCTGCCGGTAGGCAGGGGAGAGGGGCGGGGCGGGGTGAGGATGAAGAGATGTCAAAGTTGAACGGCTGACGCCAAAATGCCCATAAAGGGCACTTCGCTCACCCCGTTAGGCGCCATTGCCCTACCGGATTATGGTGGGTAAGAGATGGAACTAAGTGATATCTTCAGAAAAGTATCTGAACAATTTGACATAGAGTTTGGTGAAATTACGAAAGGAATTTCTCACCCTGTAAAATCTGGTGAAGCTAGGGAATGCGCATTGCGAAGGATTTTGGAAAAATATCTGCCCCAAAGAGTAGGAGTTGACCAAGGGTTCCTTTTAGATGCTCAAGGACGGGAAAGTAAACAGATAGATATAATCATTTATGATAAAACCGTCGCCACTGTTTTTGAAGTTGGGAATACCAAATATTTTCCATGTGAAGTAGTCTTGGCTGTTGGAGAAGTTAAGTCAGATATTGACTCCAAGAAAGATCTTGAAGACGCTCTCGATAAAATCAAATCGGTTAAAGAATTAGATCGTTCAAATCAAGGTAAAAACTTAATCATCACTGGTCCTGGTATATCTCTTCAACCTTTAAAGTTTGATCCCTTAACACAGTATCGTGATCAAATCATGGGTTTTATCTTTACACGTACATCAATGACTGAAGGATCTATTTTAGAACTGCTCAGAGAATATAATTCAAAGGTGGAGCGTCGATTATGGTCAAACCTCTTCTGTGCCTACAAAAATTTCCTTATTTCATATGAAAGTGAGAAAGGTCTAATTCCATCAGTAATGGATGCCAAGCAAATGTATTGCACTACTGAAGATGAGGTTCCGAACTTACTATTCCTATTTATTTCTATTTTGGCAACTTTCGTTAATGAAGCACATGTTGCAAGACCAGACTATTTTTCGTACGCAAACATTAAAACAACGTTTCATACAGATCATTGTCTGACAACAAACGGAAGAAAGTTATAAAAGAATTAGAATATTTTAGACAACGGCGCTTAACAGCGGATAAAGATAAATCAAGGATTCCCCAAATTGCTGTCAGCAACTTCTTTTATCCGCGAAACGTTATACGGTCATTGAAGGCAAGAAAGGAGGAAAAGTAAAAATGTTTAGGAAAAAACTTATTTTGGGATTTTCGCTGTTAATTTTTGGTTTGTTATCTGGATGCATGACTGCTGCACAACATCAGAAGGACCTATCTTCGACTCAAGAACGAGAAATGACTCTCGGGATCGTTCAAAAGGAAATTCGCGTGGGAATGTCTCAAGCAGACGTGGCAACTGCTTTAGGTTCCCCAAATATTGTAACAAAAGACAGTAGTGGTAAAGAAACATGGGTGTACGATAAGATCGCAACGGAGGCTTCGTATTCAAAAAGTCATGGGTATGCAACCATCCTGATCCTTGGTTTTTCCAGAGATGCTGCAGCGGCAAGCACGACTCAAAAAACATTAACCGTCGTGATCAAATTCGACGAAAAGAATTTAGTGGACTCATTCTCCTACCACTCCAGCAAATTTTAGAATTAGGAGGTGGACATGAAAAAGATTAGTGCGGTATCAGTTTTTCTAATCCTATTTGTTTTTGGTTGTGCCACAACCGGCGTCACACCTCAAAAGACACAGCTTCAGATACGTGAATTTCAGACTCGCTCATACGAAACTAATGACATTAAAATGGTGATGAAGGCAATGCTTAATGTCCTCCAAGATGATGGGTTTATTGTTAAAAATGCGGTGTTAGATTTAGGGCTTCTCTCGGCTGAAAAGTCAGTTGATGTTGAGAGAAAGGGAGAGGCTTTCATGGCAGCTTTTTTCATGGGGGCTAATGCTCGATGGAAAAAAGCATCTATCATTGAGTGTACCGGGAATATAAGCGAATATGGAAAGCTAACTCGCGTTCGTGTTAATTTCCAAGTAAAAGTCTTAGATAATAAAGGTGGTATTGTAGAAGTTAAACAAATTGAAGAAGAGAAATATTATCAAGATTTCTTTTCAAAAGTGGACAAGGGTATTTTTATCCAAAAAGAAAAGTTATAAGTTCCCCACAGCGGCAGGTAACATAGTCTATGAGGTAAATAGCCAAAGGCTTCGCACTTCTCAAGCACTCGAAACGTTATACGCCATTTCGCTTGAGAGGAGTAAAGAATGCCGAATCGCCTGATAGAGATATTTGAAGACAAAAAGCTTGTGGAAAAGATCAAAAGGCGCCTGCCTTATTTGTTTCAACTTGCCGAATTGGAAAGTTCAAGGGCAGGCAAAACTGGAATGGAGGTGGGGTCTGTTCGTGAAAGGATAATAGTTGCTTTGCTCATTTACAAGTTCGGCGAGGCAAATGTAGAGACTGAAATTCCTATTACTGAGCCAGAAGTGGACGCAAAATTATTTGGGAAACCTATATCTATTAAGACAATTACAGGCAAAAGTTTCAGTGGTGTGAAATTGATATGGACAGTTGATGCTGAAAAAGCAAAAGAATTTCGTGAGGGTTATTATCCTCATTGCGATATTCTACTCATTCAAATCAACTGGGAGGATACTGGTGGATTTTATTATATCCCATTAGTGGCTCAAAAAAGGCTTTTTGATAGAATAGGCAGGCACAATTATATTAAACTCCCGAAACCTGGAACAAATCCCAGAGGCGTTGAAATTACTAAAGAAGCATTATCGAGTTTGGTTGGAGAGGGTGTGTCAAGAAGCATCTCAATAAACTGGCAAAGAACAAAGATAGCGTTTAATTCCTATAAAAGATGGGTTGACCTATGGAGGGAGGATTAAATGGGATTTACTCATAGGAAAGCAGGAACCAGAACAAGCGCTTTTGGTTCTCCCGGAAGGATTAACCATGACTCTACCCCTTTTTATACAAGTAAGCTATATGAGGGGTTACCCAAGGAAGAGGTAATAAAGTATGTGGAAAATCCGGTTCCCCCTGAATTTCTGGATAAAATCTTTTGCAAAACCAGCGAAAAAATGGAGGAACTACCAGATAATAGCGTTCATCTAATGGTTACTTCACCGCCTTATAATGTAGGAAAGGAGTATGACGAGAACCTTACTTTAAATGAGTACAGGGAATTTTTGAAAAGGGTATGGATGGAGGTTAAGAGAGTACTCGTCCCAGGTGGTAGGGCGTGCATTAATAACGCCAATCTTGGAAGAAAGCCATACATTCCTCTTCACGCCTTTATCGTTGAGGACATGTTAGATTTAGGATTTTTAATGAGGGGTGAAATCATCTGGAATAAAGCCTCAAGTGGTAGTCCTTCAACTGCGTGGGGTAGCTGGCTATCAGCTAAAAATCCTATACTTAGGGATATTCATGAGTATATTTTGGTCTTCTCAAAAGGCATGTTCAGTAGAGGAAACCTAAGAAGAAAGAGCACCATTTCTAAGGAGGAGTTTCTTGAGGTTACTAAGAGCGTATGGACATTTGCTGCAGAACCAGCAACCAAAGTAGGGCATCCAGCACCTTTCCCAGTCGAATTGCCTTACAGATTGATTCAGCTATACACTTTTGAGGACGAGGTTGTCCTTGATCCATTCATTGGAAGTGGACAGGCAGCTATTGCAGCAATAAAAACTAATCGTCATTATGTTGGGTATGACATAAATGAAGAATATGTAAAATTAGCAGAAAGGCGCATCAAGGAGTTTTCTTTAAATTTTAATGCGCCCAAGTTGTTTGAATTTGGAAAGAGAAAAGGACGATAGAGATAGCGAAACGGCGTATAACACAGCATAAAAGGTTCGCCTTATGGGCTCACGCAAATCTTGCTTTGCAAAAACTTCTTTTATGCTGGGACCGTTGACCAAAATGACGCTTCGCTCGAACGCCTATTGGTGGGAAATTGGTTTTGTGGATTATGGAAAGAATGTTCATGAAGAGACGTCAGGAGTTAATGAGGGTACGGCGTTCGCATTTTGGTCAACGGCTGGCGGCTGAGCGGCACGAAGTGATGAACAGAATGTGAATCAAGGCTTCAGCCGAAAATCAACCGAAGGAATTTCTAACAACCGTAGGTAGTGAGCGAAGCGTCACTTCGGCCAACAGACGGTTGAACGGCTGAAGCCAAAATGCCCATAAAGGGCACTTTGCTCACTCGCCAGCCGTTATCTTCCATTGCAGTTTCTCTTTGAGCAATGGTTATATTTGGTCCAGTCTAAAAATAAGGAGGATGAAGTATGTTTTTAACCTCGTTAACAATTATCGGAACTTTCGCAACACTTATTGCCCTAATAATAGCTATTCTCTCCACTTCTTGGTCCATTCAAATAAAGGTTACTGTCCTCTCAATTAGTATATGTTCGATTGCCATACCTCTTTTTGCCTATTTTTATCAAATACATGCTAAAAATGTCTATGGTACCTTTGAGTGGCAGTGGGCGGGAGAAAACTGGGTAGGAGTAGTTAAGATAGAGAAAAATAAAGAAGGTAGAACCATTGCCGAAGTCTGTATGAATAAAGCCTTTAAAACACAGCAAAACGAAGACAGGGGAGAATATGAAATTAAAAAACAGGTTTTAGCAAGTTCCAGTGAGGGGAGTATCTATGGAAACAAAGATGGTTTTAAGTTAATATTGCCAGTCCGGAAAAAAATTTTTGCGGAAGAAAGAAAAGTGAAAGAGGTGAGGGAGATACATCAAACCCTCGAAGCCAATCTTGCTCCTGTGGAAGCTTATGCAGGAATAGTTGAATATATTTCTCAAGATGGGAGTGTTGCAAGAGGAGATATGATCCTTGTGAGATACAAGTCGGGAATACGGTTATATTAAAAAGGTACAACGAGAATTTAATTGAAAGCATGCAACGGCAGATAACATGATGTAAAAGGTTTCATTTCACTTTGTCCAAATCCGTCTTTGGCGGACTTCTTTTACATCAGGATTAGCCAAAATGACGCTTCGCTCGTCCCGAAGGATCGGGACGCATTTTGGCTAACGGCTGGCGGCTGAGCGGCACGAAGTGATGAACAGAATGTGAATCAAGGCTTCAGCCTAAAATCAACCGAAGGAATTTCTAACAACTGTAGGTGCTTAGCGAAGCGTCACTTCGGCCAACAAGCGAGTGAACGGCTGAAGCCAAAATGCCCCTAAAAGGGCACTTCGCTCCCCCGCCAGCCGTTAGATGACATTTGTCCACAATAACGGAGGAATTTTATGGCCAAAAATAATGAGGCAGAGCGACAAAATAATGCAGAAACGATAGAACCAGAAGAGTGGTCTCCTTTCTTCGACTATTTGCAGTCGGCACAAGGTCATGAACTTGCCTCACGTATCGTTACACTAATTGAAGAAGTCAAAAAGGCAACTCTTGATAGGAGTGCGGAGCAGGGTAAGATAAATATGGAATTAACACACCGAGAGAGACGAAATTCACTTATTTTACAAGGCGTTGTTTTCGGAATTGCAATCATAGCTGCGAGTTTTTTGACTTACTTCGACAAATTTAATTCCACCATAGCCGTTCTTTTTGGCACCCTTGTGGGATACTTCTTTGGTAGAAAAACGACATTTTGAAAAGTAGAGGTGGCTAAATACTGCGGGAGATGGGGTCAGCCCTTGACACGGGACAACTTGAGGACGAGATTCAATAGAATATTTTGCCCGCACCGGCAAATAACACAAGATTGGCGTTGAGACCCCTTCGGGAAATCCCGACTTTGTCAGGACTTCGGCAATCCATAACGTTATCTGCTCAGTGCAGGCGTCGGAAAAAAGAATTTATGGAAATTTATGTTAAAGGATTGTAATGACAGATATGGCTTATGTAAGTAAACGGACTGTGGCACTTATTGATGTCTTGGGCTTTAAAAAGAAAGTTATGCAGACTCCCATAACCGAACTATCGAAAGATTATGAATATTTTATCAGAGTTACGGAATTCTTAAATAAACCTTTTGGAGCCTCACCTTCCCTGTTTCCCACGCATCCCAACAATGCACCATGGTGTACCAGATATATTTTTTCGGACACTATAATCCTAATATCTATTGGTGATGATGCTTTAAACTGTTTAAAGCTCCTCGTATATACTTGGAGATTGTCTCAATTTCTTCTCGGACGCAAAATGCCTTTTCGAGGTGCAATTGCTCATGATGAGATTTATGTAAATTTAGATCAAAATATTGTTATCGGAAAAGCCTTAACCAAGGCATATGAACTCGAACATATACAACAGTGGATTGGTATAGCGATTGATAAAAGTGTCGAAGACGCCTATCCTGAATTGTTTCTTGAAAGTAAAAAACCTGATATCCTTCTGAATACTCTCTTTTTGGAGTATCCGGTTCCTTTCAAAGACGGAAGCACGAAACAGATGCATACCATAAACTGGCGTTTCAATTTAATTGTTGAAAAAGGAACACGCTCTTTATTCTCTGATAATCTAGATGTTAGCATTACAGATAAAGTTTGTAATACTTTGGCCTATGCAAAAGCGGTAATTGATACTGGTAAGATTTATGTGCATGATCAAGAACATTTACCTATAGAATTGAGATCATTTTATATAGGTTCATCGGAACCACCATATAAACATGGTGATAATCTTTGAAGATAATTAACGTTGGTTAATTAATGCCTGCACCAGCGTTTAGCAACGGCGAAAAGACTAAAGTCCAAACCTTATTGGGCTTCTTTTCCGCCAAGTACGTTGACCAAAATGCCGCTTCGCTCGAACGCCTGGTTGGCGTTCGCATTTTGGTCAACGGCTGGCGGGCGAGCGAAAGGCTTCAGCCGTAAATGAACCGAAGGTATTTCTAACAACCGTAGGTGCTTAGCGAAGCGCAACTTCCCTGCCTGCCGTCAGGCAGGGGCCAACAGACGAGTGAACCCCGTTAGAAGTAAAATGTTCAAAGTGGATACAATGATGTTGTTGCGGGGAGTTCTAACGGGGTGAACGGCTGAAGCCAAAATGCCCATAAAGGGCACTTCGCTCCCCCACCAGCCGTTATGGGAAATAGGTCATAACCTGACATGGAAGGAGGGATGTTAAAGTGAGAGATCTTTATTGGTCATTCTTGCGTATATTTCTTATTTTGATAGCATGTGTGTCATTTCCTATCCAGGTGAGCGCAGCAACTTTGGATACCATTCAGGTAGTTGATGAAACGGGTTTAAGCCAAACGCTATCAGAGCCGAGATTTAATTATTCTTATCTGCACGAAAACTATATGAGTGAGCATCTCCAAGTTGTTATTTCGCCTACGAAGGTAGCTTGGGTACATTTCTCACAGATCAAAACCGCAGAGTTTGAAAGGATTGGCATGACGCCACTAAATATATCGATTACTGTTCAAAGTGGAGAGGTGCTGAAGGGCCGATTCCCAGACGATAAACTCGAAATAAAGGGTAAGCGGGGTTCGGAGGAGGTGGTAATAAACGTTAAAAGTGTGAGAATGATACAGATCGGTCAATTCTCGGAAGGCTGGGGAGCGGGGAAGAAAATTTTAAAACCTGAAGAAGCTTCGTCCAAGTGGCAGCAGGAGAGGAAGAAACTCCGCGTCTGGGCAGTCATTGATGGGAACGAGAAAGTTTCAGGTTACTCTTTAGCTATCCAAGACTCCTATGATACTAATCGGTCTGGGTCCTTGATAGGGGTGAATGCGAGGAACAAAAAGTTGTTAAATGACAAAATCACACTGGTAGGTGAACGAATTCTATTTGATATGGCTCTCAATGAGATAAGAGAGCTTGAATTTACTGGCAAAAAAATTCAAGGTAAACCGGCGGTATTTGTTTCTAAAGCGGATGGTTCAGTAGGTATGTTTGTTATCCTAATGAGGACAAAGGTTTCTTACCTGTTCTTTGACGAGGGGGTTAACATTGAATACGGAGACTTTGATGGAGACGACTTCATTATTTATCATGCCCCTTATGGATGGGAAGGTATATCCCTTCTACCGTTACGAAGAATCATCTTGAAGCAACAATAAGACTTTTAATAATGAGGCATGAGCTACTTCACCTAACAGAGGGTTTGAGATTCATAATAAAAAGGCTACGCCCTTTTCAAACCCTCGAAACGTTAGCCAAAACCAGCCTTGCCGGGAAAGAAAGCAGAACGGAGGTCAAAGATGAATGGTCAATTCACCAATGAGTTGCTTGCGTTCGAAGATGATCACGTGTGGGTCAATAAGAATCTGGAAACACTTTTGGAGCAATATGCCGATCAATGGATTGCGGTCAAGAATGGTCAAGTGGTTGCCAGCGACCCAGATTTATCAGGATTGCTATCCAAGTTGCCAGACCCTGCGCATACGTGCGTACAGTTCATTACACGTGACCCCCTGGAGATGGTTTTATGATCATTCGAGGCCGCTTTATCGGAGATGCACCTTATTTTGCCGTTCATCTCAGATCTGGATACTTTCAAGGACTGGTCTGGTTGCTGGCAGATACCGGAGCGTCTCGTACAACAATCCTGGATCGTGATGTGAAGCTTTTGGGCATTCCGGCCGAGGCTCTGGAACCGGCATTGTTGCCCATCGTTGGCATTGGAGGCAGTGTACGTTCGTTTCTGATCCGAGATATTGAGACCGCCTTAGCGTCGGAAGAAGGAGATGTAGTAATTCGCCAGGACCTCTGGATTGTGCAACACGATCTTGGCCAGCTACCTCCTGAGGAAGTCTCGCGCATTTTAAGACTTCCGTCGGTCATGGGGCGCGATTTGCTCAATCGGTTTAACTTCACATGCGACTATCAGGCTGGAATTGTGCGGTTAGAGCGTTGACGAACAGGGCTGGCTTCAGCTAACCAAGCTAAAAGATTTAATCCAAATGCTTTCGCACTTCTTTTAGCCTTGAACGTTGACCAAAATGGCGCTTCGCTCGAACGCCTTTACGGCATTCGCATTTTGGTCAACGGCTGGCGGCTGAGCGAAAGGCTTCAGGCGAAAATCAACTGAAGGAATTTCTAACAACCATAGGTGCTTAGCGAAGCGTCACTTCGGCCAACAAGCGAGTGAACCCCGTTAGAAGTAAAATGTTCAAAGTGGATACAATGATGTTGTTGCGGGGAGTTCTAACGGGGTGAACGGCTGAAGCCAAAATGCCCCTAAAGGGCACTTCGCTCACCCGCCAGCCGTTAAGGGAAATTGCGGGTAAAGAAAGAGATACAAATCATGCTAATTAGAGCCGTTGATTGCATTTAAGTTTAATGAAGAAAGGAAGAGCGATATTGAGAAAAGGAGTTTATATGGATTCGAGGTATTTTATAAAAATGATTTTTATTTTTTCTCTCATGATCATTCTTCTTTCGGGTTGTCCAACACGGGTTTGGATTTTGAAGGAGCCTCCAGTCAGCCTTGACGGATTAAAGGGTTCAGAGTGGCGCGATTAAGTCAATGAAGTCAAGAGGGCGATCGAATCGGTGATCTCAGGGTATACGAGAAGGCGAAGAATAGTTCGATTCAAACATTCAAAGAACCTTCTTACTCTCAACCAGATGTTGATCACTGGTCATGGAATGACAAAAGCCTGTCGATCCTGCAGAAAGATGGGACCCATGTCCAGATCAGCTACTTAAACGGCCCCCTATCGTTCCAGAATCAAGGAGAAGGGGGGCTGCGCTGAAAGTCACTCAAAGAGGGGATAATGAAAAGAATTGTTTTCGCATTGACCGCTTCGGTTTTGTTCTTATTGATCATTTCCGTTGCTGCTGCAAAAGATCTGGAGATTCAGGGAAAGAAGTTAGTTTCCAGAAAGCCGGCCTTCACCTTGACGTTGTCTTCGGAGTTTCAGCTGGTCGATGTTTCCACTTTCGAGGTCGCTAAGGAGAATTCTCGGACCCGAGTTTATCTTTTTATTAAGGAAAAGAATAAGCAGGTTGAGGAAATGTTTATCTTGCAAATTGCTGACAAGACTAATCCCCAGGCCGGGCCTATGACCGCACCTCCACTGAAACCCTACACCGATAAGAGAATGTATCTCAAAGATAAAATAAGGAAGGGAGAGGTGGCGATTGATTATCTGGTTCAACTCATGGCATGGAACCCTGATACGTCTTCACTTCGACCCATCAAGAAAAAGGGGATCAGGATCCCTTCCCACTGGGCCCTTCAGGGGCAATTCCTCTTCCCCTACTTAGGAGAACATGCTGTCCTCATAAGATATTCGAAAGATGTCAATTCCTTTGGGCGGAACGTTTCTGAGGAAGGAAAGGCCTGGGAGAGGGAGTCGATTTCAGGAAATGAGAAGAAGGCTTATGAGGCCTTCAAAAAAAATTTCATGGAGATGATGGATTCCATCCATATTAAAAACCAGTGATTCATCGTTCATATCTTCTTAACCTTTCTCCGAATAGGTCTTCCAACAAAAATTGAGAGCAGAGGAAGAATCCTCATTGTGGCAAAGAGTTGAGGCCGTTTAATAAATTTTGGAGGAGATTTTGCTTGACAAAAATTTTGTTCCAAATATACTTGTTAAAAAATTCTCAAATTGGCAACTCGGTTGAAAAGGAGGTGATAGAACCATAGAAAAGGGTCTGAAATCTTGTTCTTCAAAAAACTGAAAGGAGGGTCAAAAATGAAGTATTGGAAATCGTTATCCTTGGTTCTATGTTTATCAGTGATTGGATTCTTATTTATCACTTCGTCTGCCTTTGGACAGACGAAGGCCGTTGAGCTTAAGTATTCGATCTTCTTCCCGGCTCCTCATAAACATAGTGTCTTGGCTACTGAATGGGGAAAGGAGATCGAGAAGAGGACAGACGGGAAGGTGAAGGTCACTATGTTTTATGGTGGCACACTCACCCCTGCTGACAAGTGTTACGATGGAGTGGTGAAGGAGATTTCTGATATCGGCATGTCAGTCTTTGCTTATACCAGGGGGAAATTTCCTTTGTTAGAGGTAATCGACCTCCCTTTGGGTTCTAAAAGTGGTTGGGCAGCGACAAAATTGATCAATGATTTTTATAACAAATTCAAACCAAAAGAGTTGGAAGAAGTAAAGGTGATGTATTTACATGCCCATCCCCCTGGAATCCTTCACACCAAAAAGCCTGTTAATAAACTGGAGGATTTAAAAGGGATGAAGATTCGTTGCACCGGTATGGCTGCAAAAATAGTAACTGCTCTCGGCGGGGCGCCTGTAGCTATGCCAATGGGTGAAACGTATGATGCACTGAGCAGGGGAGTCGTGGAAGGTTCAATGGCACCATTTGAAGCCTTGCAAGGCTGGAAATGGGGAGAGGTGGTGAAGTTTACCACTGAAAACTACGGGTCTTCCTACAGCTCAGGTTTCTTCGTGGTCATGAATAAGGACAAGTGGAATGCTCTTGCTCCGGACATTCAGAAGATCATTGAGAAGGTCAATGAGGAATATATCGAGAAGCAGGGAAAGGCTTGGGATGAGATCGATAAAGTAGGGAAGGATTTTACCTTGAAGCTGGGGAACAAGATCATTTCTCTCTCGCAGGATGAGGATTGGAGATGGACCAAGGCGGTCAAGCCTCTTCTTGATGATTATGTCAAAAGCATGAAGGCTAAAGGTCTGCCCGGCGAAGAGGCCCTGAAATTCTGTCTGGAACAACTCTACAAAATTCAAAAGTAAAGCAAAATTGAATGCAGGGGAAGGGAGATTGAATCTCCCTTCCCCTGTTTTTTGTCTTGAGGAGGATAGCAACTCGTGGAGGGTTTTTTAAATAAGATAAGGGGACTCATTCGAGTCCTCAACATCATTGCTGGAATTACCCTAACATTCATGATGTCCCTCACCGTCGCCGATGTCATTTTAAGGTCCTTTAGAAGGCCTATTGTGGGTACCTATGAATTGGTAGCTTTTTCAGGGGCAGTCGTGATAGGGTTTTCTCTTTCATTCACGTCTTGGATAAGGGGACATATCTATGTCGATTTTTTTGTTTCAAGGTTTTCTCAAAAGATCAGAAATACCTTCAACATCGCCACGAGATGTATGGTGATATGGCTATTCCTGATGATCGGCTGGAACCTGATCAAGTATGGTATGGATCTACAAAAATCAGGAGAGGTCTCGCTGACCTTGCAGATGCCTTTCTATCCTGTTGCCTATGGGATTGGTATTTGCTGTTTTATCCAGTGCCTGGTGATATGGTGTGATATCTTGAAGATTTTCGGGGGGAAATATGAGTGAGGTGGTGGTGGGAATTTTGGGCATGGCATTGGTTTTAAGCCTATTTCTCACAGGCATTGAGTTAGGTTTTGCTATGGCCTTGGTCGGGTTTCTTGGATTTAGTTATCTTGTATCTGTAAAGGCTGCCTTGAATCTATTGGCCAAGGATGTCTTCGATGTCTTTGCCAACTATGGCTTTACCGTTATCCCTCTCTTTGTCCTCATGGGTCAGATTGCATTTAATGCGGGAATTGCAAAAAGGTTGTACAATGCCTCATACAAATTCATCGGTCATATCCCCGGGGGATTGGCGATGGCGACAGTGGGAGGCGCAGCCGCTTTTGGAGCTATCACCGGATCCTCACCAGCCACAGCAGCAACCTTTGCCAGTGTGGCAGTTCCTGAGATGGATCGATATAATTACCACAAAAAACTCTCTACTGGAATTGTTTCTTCGGTTGGGACCCTCGGCAGTCTCATCCCGCCGAGTGTGACCTTGATCGTATATGGCATCATTACGGAGCAATCCATCGGTAGACTCTTTCTGGCAGGAGTCATTCCGGGATTGATGATCTCCCTCTTTTTATTTGCCATCGTCTATGGATGGTGTAAGATTGATCCCTCCTTGGGGCCGAAGGGGGAACGATCGACATGGAAAGAAAGGATAGTTTCCCTTAAGGATGTGATATGGGTTATCGTTATCTTCTTGATTGTGATCGGAGGGCTAACGTGGGGCTTCTTCACACCTACAGAGGCAGGGAGCGTTGGAACCTTCGCTGTCCTTCTTTTGTCCATTGCCAAAAGAGATATCAATTTAAAAGGGTTCGTCAAATCGGTCGCAGAAGCTCTGCGCACAGCCTGTATGGTTCTGGTGCTCATCGCAGGTTCCACCATCTTTGGCCATTTCCTTGTAGTGACGAAGATCCCCATGATCGCTGCCGATTGGATCGTAGGACTTCCTTATCCCCACTTCCTTATTATGATTTTCATCCTATTGATTTATGAAATAGGAGGTTCTTTTATCGATGACCTTGCATTCATGGTCCTTGCCACACCGATCTTTTATCCAGCCGTCACAACGCTTGGTTACGATCCGATATGGTTCGGTGTCATCCTCCATATTTTTGTCATGATTGGGGTGCTCATCCCTCCTGTGGCCATCAATGTCTTTGTTGTTAAAAATATCACCAAGGTGCCATTTGGGGTCATTTACAGGGGAGTCTTTCCCTTTTTGATTGGTCTTGTCCTTTGTGCAGCTTTGTTATTTTTGTTCCCGCAACTCGCCCTTTTTCTTCCTTCTGTATTAATGAAGTAGGAGGAACAACTTCAGACTATAGATTTGCAGACCGGGAATCCAGAATTTTCTTACCTTTTTCCCTTTTTCTATGCCTCGATCAAATCCCCTCAATGAGCCAAGGTTGTTATAGGAGGTAGCAATGAAAGGTGCAGACAAGATCCGTTACGATGAATATTTAAAAGGCGAGAAACTCTCCCATTTTCGAAGCCTTTCAGGGATCGAAATGAAGGAGTTTTATGTACAGGATGACAGACCCAATGAAGAACCTCCACCTGGGGTTTTCCCCTTCACAAGGGGGATCCATTCGGACATGTACCGCTCACGCCTGTGGACAAGGAGGCAACAGAGCGGGTTCGGAACTCCTGAAGAGAGCAATCAACGGATTCACTACCTCCTGAGCAGAGGGATGACGGGGCTTAATATCGACTTTGATGTTCCCACCAAACATGGACTTGATCCTGACCATCCCATGGCTGAGGGTGAGGTGGGTTTGCAGGGAACTTCCGTTGTCACTTTAGAAGACATGGATGCCCTTTTTCATGGAATCCCTTTGGACAAGGTGAGTACAACCCTCATTGTCAATCCGCCCTATTCGGCGATCATCATGGCGATGTACCTCCTGACTGCCCGTAAGCGAGGGGTGGACGCCTCCAGCCTGATCGGCACCATCATGAATTGTGCGGTCAGTCAGCTTGTTGGTCCGACTTATCAATCCGCAACCCACTTTTTTCCTTTGGATCCGGCGATTAAGATCGCCTGTGATGTGATGGAATATTGTATTCGAAAGATGCCCCGCTGGAACATTATCAACATTAACACCTACAACATGCGGGAGACCGGGATCAATGCTGTTCAAGAGATTGCCTTTGCCTTTTCCCTGGCCTCAGAGTATATTCGCCGCCTATTGGCTCGGGGGATAGAAATTGATCAGTTTGCTCCTCGCATTGCTTTTTTTACGAGTGCCCATATCGACTTCTTGGAGGAGATTGCTAAACTGAGGGCCATGCGCCGGATATGGGCTCGTATGATGAAGGAGACCTTTGGTGCCAAAAACCCGAGGAGCTGCTGGTTCAGAACAGCTATTCAAACTTCATCGCTGCCCCTCACTGCCCAGCAACCCCTCAATAATATTGTGCGCGCAGCCATTCAGACCTTGGCTGCTGTTCTGGGAGGAAGTCAGTCGATCCATACGACATCCTACGATGAAGGCTATGGCCTCCCTACCGAGGAGTCTCATATCCTCTCCATTCGAACTCAGCAGATCATTGCCTATGAGACAGGTGTTTGTCGAACCGCAGACCCTCTCGGAGGCTCCTATGCCGTCGAAAAACTGACAGATGAGATTGAAGCTCGTTCTTTGGCCCTTATGGAGACGATTGAAAAAAAAGGAGGTTTCTTAGAATGTTTCAAATCTCAATGGGTTGAGAATGAGATCAATGAAGCCCGCTACGAATATGCTCGCGAATTGGAGAGCGGAGAGCAGATCCAGGTGGGAGTTAACATGGAAAGGGATGAGGAGGAAGAGGTCAAGATCAATATCTTCCGCCAATCCTCGGACATGCAAGAGAAAAGAATTCGATATATCCAAAAATTCAAGCAGTCCAGAAATGGAGATCAGGTTAAAAAAGCCCTGGAGACCCTTTACCGTTACGTAAGGGAGAATCCTTATGACAACTGGGTTCCGACGATCATAGAGGCAGTCGAACAAAAAGCTACTTTGGGTGAGATTAGTGATACCTTGCGAGAGGCACATGATTTCACAGTTAACGTTGGATAAGGAGACGCTATGAGGAGTAAAAAGCGGATCATCATCGGGAAAATAGGCCTAGACGGCCATGACAATGGTGTCCGAATCGTATCAAAATGGTTGGCCGATGCTGGATTTGAGGTCATTTACTTAGGATTGTACAACACCCCAGAAGGAATGGTCCGTGCGGTTATGCAGGAAAATGCGGACTTAATTGGGTGCAGTTTCTTAGGCGGGGGGCATCTGTATTACTGCCAGAAGTTGTTGAACCTCCTATGCCAATATGGTTTAGGCGATAGGAAGCTCATCGTGGGTGGTGTCATTCCGCCCGATGAGGTGAAGGCCCTAAGGGAAATGGGTGTTTCTGCTGTTTTCACTCCAGGGACGATGCGAGATACGATCATTCAGAAGGTAAATGAGCTTCTAAAGACTTAGATCTTCTTTAATCATAGTGGACGACTTAAATAAGTTGACATCCACCAAGTGTCATTGCGAATGAAGTGAACCAATCTCATGGGATTGCCACGTCGCTTCGCTCCTCGCAATGACTATTTTTAAAGGTCGTTCACTATAGAGAGATGAGGAAACAGGTATGGGAACCATGAATTATGAAATGGACACTATCTCATCCAAAAGACTCCGTGAGATACAGAATGAGCGGCTTCGAAGCCTGGTCGATCGCTGTTATCGGGACGTCCCTTACTACCGAGATCTTTTCGACAAGAATGGCATCAAACCCAAACATATCAGAACTACGGATGACCTGATTTTGGTTCCTTTTACAGAGAAAAAAGATCTCAGGTCCTTGTATCCGTTTGGACTTTTGGGAGTTTCCTTGGAGCGGATCTATCGATTCGCTGCTTCTTCTGGGACAACGGGAGTTCCTACATTAGTAGGCTTTACTTGGAAGGATTGGAAAGAAACGCTTTTGGAACAGATGGGGAGGATCTTCAATGCCATGGGGTTTCGCAAGGGCGACTTAGTCTATCAGTGTACTGGCTATGGGTTTTTTATGGGTGGGCCAGGGATGGAAGCAGGGGCCGAAGCAGTAGGCGCCATTATCTTCCCTGCGGGCCCTGGGAGAACCCTAGCAGCGATACAGTATCTGAAAGACTTAGGACATCAGGCCATCTGCACAACGCCCTCCTTCATGACATACTTGGTGGATGTGGCCCTTAAGGAGGGCTTTGAACCCAAAAGGGATTGGAGGCTACGGACGAGCCATATCGGGGGCGAGGCTTCAGCTCCGGCACTAAGGCATAGGATCGAAGCCATTATGCCAGAGGGTTTCGAATGGCACGAAGGATATGGGATCACCGAATTGGGCGGCCCCACGGTTGCCCATACTTGCAAAGTTTCAAGGCAATCTTGTGAGCTTCACATACTTTCGGATCATTATTTTGTCGAGGTCATTGACCCTGATACAGGGAGAGGACTTGAGCCAAGTCAGCAAGGAGAACTCGTATTTACCACCTTAACCCGGGAGGCTAACCCCCTGATACGTTGGCGGACTCGCGATGTCTCCGGTCTGACGGAAAATCCTTTTGGATGCCCTTGCGGAAGAGTGGCCCATCCTAAGATTCATCGCATTACTGGCCGAACGGACGATGTCTTGAAGGTGAGAGGAACCTTGGTCTTCCCCTCCCAGATCGAAGAGATTCTGAATTCCACTCCAGGCATTGGAGAGGGATGGCAAATTGTGATTGATCGACCGAAGGAGAGCTTAGACCGGCTCTTCATCCATGTGGAAGCTCAGTCGAGTGTGTGGCAGGATCCTGGTCAGATAAAGACTGTTGAGGAGAAGATTGTCAAAGGAGTCTATGCCCGCCTGGGAATGAATATTGAAATAATTTTTCATAAACCGGGATCTCTGCCCCGATACGAAGGCAAGGCAAAGCGAGTCGTTGACCACAGGGAGTTTGAAGGCGAACATTCTCCCCCCTTTGCCTGAGCTTCAATTCTATTAGGAGTCATTTTTGAATGCTGATCGCCTTATGTCGAAGCTTCCCCTCGCGGCTACCGCCTTCAGATTTTTAGAACCCATCACAGCGCCCATACCGGTTCGTCCGGCAGAGCTTTTCATGCCTGTCCGGATGGAGGCAAATCTGACCAGGTTTTCTCCAGCCTGTCCAATACAGGCAACTTGGACTTTTTCATCTCCTAACTCTTGGCGAATCAATTTCTGTGTCTCGACGGTATCGAGACCCGAAAGTTTCTTGGCGTCTCGAATCTGCACTCCCCCATTTTTAATCAGGAGATAAATAGGCTTCTGACTTTTTCCTATAATTACCAAGTGGCTGAAGCCTGCTTTGATGAACTCTGCGCCAAAATCCCCACCCATATTCGAATCTCCAAGATGGCCTGATTCCGGTGATTTTGCAGTGACATTCATGCGGGACCCAAAACCGATGACTCCAGTGAGAAGGCCCGCTCCAAAGATGAGGGGGTTCTTTGGGGAAAATGGATCTAAGTTAGGAGAGTAAGATTTGGAGAGGAGGTAGATATTGATTCCCCTTCCTCCCAAGAATCTCTTACGAAGATCCAACGGGACAGGCGCGATATCAATCGAATGGTCGTTTAAATTAATGAGGGCAATCTTTCTATCGAGGACCATTTCTTACTCATAGGATCTTCTTGATGACGGAGGTTGCCTGCAATTATAACAGAATCGGCCAAAAAAAACTTTTTCCAACCATTAGAATTTTTGCTTAAAGATTTACCATCTTTGGCAGAGGAGGCCTATCCAAGACGGACTTGACAAACAGCAGGAATCGTCAAACAATGAAAAATAAGAATCAAAAAACCCCAAGGAAGCAGATCGAGAAGTTTTAAACGAAGATGCAAGAAGTGAGAGGAAAGGCAAAGGTTTTGGGCTTGAAGAATATCTTCGGAGTATCAAAGGCCGAATTGATTCGATGGATTCAGAGAGGATTGCCTCAGGCCTTCAAGGGTCAAGATAAAGTGATTGGCTATGGAAGGTCGGCGAGTCATGATCCAAAAGAATTGAAATTAGGGTTAGAAGTCCTCCAAAGGGATTACCCCAATAGCGAATGGACAAAGAAGGCCCAAGTCTATTCATTAATCCCCTGATGGACGGAGGGTTGTAAGTCATTCAATATTTTAAATGAGGGGTCAAAATGATAAGGCGGAGGTGACGCCATGGCAACGGCAGGCAGCTGACAGGTTAATTTCTTAGAAAAGGAGGTAAAGATGAAGAGGCATGGACCAATGATATTGGTTTTAGTTTTTACGATCATTGCTGGATGGGGAATTGTCTTACCAGCTTACGGACAGGAAAAAGGTAAACAGGAAGGCGCTTTGAAGGAAACGACTGGATTTACTATTGCCCGGTTAGTTGTCGGAACAGGGGTGGATAATAGAGAGCCTGTAGGTGTCGCAGAGGTATTTCCTGGTTCGACAGAGAAGGTTTACTGCTTTTTGGAGGCGACCGGCATTGCTAAAGATACGGAGGTTTCGTTTATCTGGTTTCATGGCCAGAAAGAAATGCTGAAGCTCAGCTTGCCGCTCAAAATGGGGCCCAAATGGAGGACCTACGCCCATAAGAATTTAAGAGGATTAAAAGGGGACTGGAAAGTAGAGGTTAGAGGTCCTGATGGGAATGTTCTAAAAGACGTTAAATTCAAGGTAGAATAACTTTGACCGAAGCGTGCCCCATGTTGTGTGAAAGGGGACGGTTGGGAAGGACCGGTATCAATAGAGCCTTCCCTTTTTTATCGGTCCTAATGAAGTTGTGTTTTGGATGGTATGATAAATATCAGAAAGATAAAGCAGAGGTGACGCCGTGGCAACGGCAGGCAGTACTGATCAGGATGAGACGATCAAGGTACCTCCGTCTTTTAATACCTTCCATTAGATCTAATAGAATTTCAATTGGGAGGTGAGAAACTTTTTTGAATGCCTTCTCGTTTTTGTCAGCGATAGTGATTTTCGAATGTGGATTTTTTCTATGAAGTCTCTCTGCGGCCAAACTTCCAAAATGGCCGCATCCAATAATCAGGTAAAAACGGTTCGTTGATTAAGAATCTCATCCTTGACAATGCCATTGAGGTGGGGGAAAAGGTCCTTCATATGAGGGATCTGCATTGCCTCCATAAATTCCTTTTGGAAATCAGCTTCGATCGTCAATTCAATATATTCTACCTTTCTTGCAATCTCATCCGCTTCCACCCTTTTCTCTCTGTTTAAGAGAGCGATTCTTGCGCCGTCACCAGCCGCGTTACCTACTGTATAGACATTTTTCAGATCACAGTCAGGAAACATTCCTGAAACCATTGCCTTTTCCGGATCGATATAACTTCCAAAGGCCCCTGCCAGGATCACCTTATCGAGCTTCTCAATACCCAATCGCCTCATCATTAGTTTTGCCCCAGCATAAATGGCACCCTTAGCCAATTGGACATTTCTTACATCTTGCTGGGTAATGGTGATGTCCCTTTCAATGGAGGTCTCTTCTTTCCAGGCGATTACAAATTCGGGCTCTCCATCAGAGATTCTCAAACGAGGAGAAGGGATATTCTTTTTGAAACGTCCACTCTTGTCGATCATTCCATTTTTAAATAATTCAGCTATCGCATCGATGATTCCCGAACCACAGATTCCTTTTGCTGTCTTACTTTTAGATTCTGATTGCCAATATTGTTCTCCAATGACCCTGAAGTTCACCTCCAAGGTATTGGGATCAATTTTCACCCTCTCTATCGCGCCAGAAGCAGCCCTCATCCCGAATTGGATATGGGCTCCTTCGAGAGCAGGACCGGTTGCACATGAAGAGGAGATCAATTTTTCTCTATTCCCCATCACCAGCTCTCCATTCGTTCCCGATATCGATAATAAGAACCATCTCGTCCTGATTATAAGGTTCTTCAGCGATGAGGACACCGACGTTGTCTGCTCCCACAAATCCTGCTTCAATGTATCCAATTATTCCTTCGCGATAGCAGATATAGAAGATTTAAGGAAAGAAGTCAAAGTAAAATCTTTTTTCCACGGTAGGCTTGAAGGTATTCGAGGCAGTAAGGGTCCTGATTGACGAGAACTTTACTGGTATAAATCGCGGAAAGGAGAACCTGGTCTCGAACATCAATGAGTAGGGTATCCAAGCCGGCATAGATCGCCATTGTGAGGAAAGTTCGGTTGATCAATCTTCTCCCAGGAAGGCCCATACTCACATTACTCACACCACAAATGACGTGAGAATTCGGAAAATTGGAACGAAGATTTCTGATCGTTTCCAACGTCACGAGGGCCGCATCTGTTTCGACAGCCACGGAGAGCACAAGGGGATCAAAATAGATGTAGTTGGGGGGGATATTAGCCTGAATCAAATTTTTATAAAGCCCTTTAGCAATGTTTAACCTCTGTTCGATCATTTTTGGAATCCCTTGATCATCCATCAAGAGGATAACAATTTTGCATTTCTTCTCGACAACGAGGGGAAAGAGTTTATTCCGTTTTTCTTCCTCACCCGAGATGGAATTGAGAATAGGGGGTTCCAAATGGCTATAGACAGAGAGGGCTGCCTTGAGGGCTTCGGGATTGGCGCTATCGAGCATCAAAGGGATAGGAGCCTCTTTTTGAATCGTCTGAGTCAACCATGTCAGGTCCTCTACCTCATTTCCTCCTGCCACACCAGCGTTTACATCCAGCATATAGGCACCACAATCATATTGGATTCTTGCCAACTTTCTCAGGAAGACCTCATTTCGGTCCAGTATGGCCTGACCCACCTCTGGAATTGTTCCATTAATCGATTCTCCAACAATCAACATAGGCCAGTCCTTTGTAACTCAGTCCTTCAGGGTTGATCTTCAGGGTAGGGGCAATTCATGAATTGCCCCTACTGCTGTATCCTTGCTTTGCGGCTTCAACAATCGCCTTTAGATTTTCAAGAGGAGTCTGAAGGGGAACTGCACATTCCGGGGCAAGGACATCGACACCGGCCTCAATGCTGTATCGGGCTTGCTTGTAAACATCCTCAGGGGTCCCTCTGAAAAGGACGTTTTTGTTATCAATATTTCCAATGAGAGACATTTCTCGATTGACGACCTGAACGGCCATCCTTGCATCGACCTGCCATTCGAAATGGTAGGCATCGAAGCTAGCCTCTACAAAGAGCCGGAGTCGATCGGAACAGTTTCCACAGAGATGAAGGATGGTAGGACCACCAATTCGTTGGTTTATTTCTTGATGAACAGGGAGGAGGAAATCTTGATAGGTCTTCGGGCTGACGAGATCGCCAGTCGCATGATCGGCAATGACGACGACATCCGCACCTGCCTGGAGTTGGGCTTTAGCGAAAGCAATCGTCACTTCTTTTAGACGATCGAGAAAATGTCGAACCTTATCCGGATCGGTCAGCGTCCAGAGGAGGAAATCCTGAACCCCTGCCATATGATAAGAGAGAGTCCATGGCCCCATGACCTTCCCAATGAGTGCCACATGATCTCCGTAGTGACTTCTGAGCAATTCCAAAGCCTTTAACACGACCTTTATGGAAGGTTTCTCCAGGAGATTTTCAGGGATCTTCAGTTGTTCCACTTCTTTAGCAGGATGGGTTTTCGCATCGGGCATCATGGTTGGGCTTCCCCAATCCACCATACAGCCTAAAGCCTCAGCCTCCTGTTGAACACTGAACTCAGGCATAATGGAATCAAATCCCAGGATTTCGTATCCCGCTGCTGAAAGTTCTGCCATTTTCTGTGAATCGAGGTGTGCGTCAGGGAAAAAGATGCCGGTTTTCTCCATCAATTCAACAGAAATAATAGAAGTAGGATTGCCTACAGAGATCCGATCTCCTTTTCGTCCTCCAAAAAGACCGGATAAAAAACGGCGTTTGGGCGTAGAGGGTTTTGGTCCTGTCATTTTTTCCCTTCCAAAAAGAGGATTCGATTGGCCAGCTCCACTGCCCTCACGGCATCTTCCCCATAGCCATCGGCTTCAATTTCATCAGCAAACTTCTGTGTGACAAGCGCTCCCCCCACGATGACCTTTGGGGGATTGGGGAAGGTCTGTTTGATATTCTTTATCACGTCCTTCATCTCAAGCATCGTTGTGGTAAGGAGAGCAGAAAGACCCACGATGTCAGGATGATCCTTGGAGATAATCTCTAAAAATTTTTCCTTTGGGACATCAATTCCCAGGTCGATAACCTGATATCCTGCTCCGGTCATCATCATCGTTACGAGATTTTTTCCAATGTCGTGGATATCCCCCTTTACCGTTCCGATGACAAACTTGCCTCGACTTTCCACATTATTCTTTAGAAGTTCAGGTTTGAGGATTTCGATTCCTTTATTCATATTTCTTGCAGCAAGGAGCACCGCCGGTACCCAAATTTGAGAGGCTTTAAACTCCTGACCAATGATCCCCATCGCCCCGATCAGTCCTTCATTGAGAATGGATATTGGAGAGACCTGATTTTCAATATATTCTTTGATGAGGTCCTCGGTGGTTGAAAGATTGGTATCCCTTAGGGCGAGATAAAAACGTTTAAGCTCTTCTTCGGTCATTTTCAAACTATACCATCATATCATTTTTACAATTCATGCGGCAACTAAAAATTTCACCACATCCACTGCTGAAGCGGCATCCGGGGCATATCCATCCGCACCAATCTCTCTGGCAAACTTTTCCGTGAGGGGTGCCCCCCCAACAATCGTCTTCACCTGATTTTTTAACCCCGCCCATTCAATGGCCTGAATGGTATTCTTCATCTCCCTCATCGTCGTCGTCAACAGCGCCGACATCCCCACCACCTGAGGCTGATGCTCTCTGATAGCCTCTATAAATTTCTGTGCTGAAATATCAATCCCCAGATCCACCACCTCGAATCCTCCTCCTTCTAACATCATGACAACCAAGTTCTTTCCGATATCGTGGAGGTCACCTTTAACTGTCCCAATGATAACTTTGCCCGCCATTGTGCCTGTTGATTTGGAGAGAATGGGTTTGAGGATCGCCATACCCGCATGCATGGCCCGTGCCGCGATGAGAACCTCAGGGATGTAGACCTCACCATTTTTAAATTTGATTCCTATCCGATCCATGGCCCGGATGAGTCCTTCTTTCAGAATGATTTCAGCCGATTCCCCTTCATTTAAGGCCTCTTGAGTCAACTTCTTCACATCATCCATTTTACCCTGTGAGAGAACGGTGTAAAACTTTTCTGAGTCAATCATTTTTTCCCTCCCTATCTTTTTATTGGTTAAAATTCATTTTAGTAAATTCGGATCGAAAGGATATTTCCCATATTTTTTGATGGCCCTGGCCATTGCCCAAACATTTTCGATTTTGCAGTAATTGGTGAGACTGTTTGCACTTGTAACAATATAACCTCCTCCAGGTGCTGCCACAGCAATTCTTTCCTTTACCTCTTGGTCCACCTCCTCGGGAGTTCCTAAGGTGAGGGTGTAATCGAGATCGATATTGCCCAGTATGCAGACACGATCCCCATACTGTGACTTCATCTTTTTGATGTCCATGGCGGCCGGCTGAATGGGATGAATTCCACTCATCCCCAATGTCAGAAGATCATCTAAAAGAGGAAAGATGTTGCCATCGCTATGGAAGATCCATGGCTTCTTAATGGCATTTGCCACAATCTTTTGATAGGGAAGGAAAAATTCTTGAAACATCTTCCGGCTCATCCAGGGGGATTTCGTATCCGCCAAATCATCATTGGCCCAGAAGAAGTCGAAATCCATCTGATTGAGATGCTCCACGACTCTCACCGACCATTCCGAAAACCGGCGATGGACTTCTTTGACCAGATTCGGATTGTCATAGACGTTATAGGCAAACTGGATGATCCCCATGCTCTCCAGCATGGATGCGGAGCCCAGGCGGATTCTTGCAAAGACCGCATAATCACCCTTGTATTGGGCAATCCATTTGCCCACCTGTTCATAACGGGCCGGATGGTCCGGGTCGGGCAGATATTCGTTAAAAAGCTTGAGGGATTCATCTGAAGTAAGGAGACCTCGTTTAACAAACGTTCGACCTGTCTCAGGAATGACCCCCATTTCCGCAATCCAAGGGGGGACGAAGTCAAAGGTGACCTTCTGGGGATAGTAATAACTTTCTTTAAATCCCACTGCGGCCTGCAAAGCCTGGCCTGACGTGGCCTTCCCGCCCATAGGGAAATGGTAGCCGAAACCATCCATGCCCAGTTTTTCACAGAGTTCGCCGGGAGTAAAATCCGTCGTTCCCATGATCCTCTCCTGGAGCTCCTCCTCGATATCATTCTCCATCCAAGGAACCCTATCCGGAATCCCTCTTTTCAATGCCGTCAATACCCTCTCCCTCGGCCTCATCTCTTTCATTTCCCCTCTCCCCTCAATCGCTATATTGAGTGGTTAAGCCGCTCCAGCAACGATCCTTAGAATCGCTTTGTCATTTATCAATTCCTCTGGTTTCCCTGAAAATATGATCTCTCCCCTTTCGATGACATAAAGCCTATCCGTAAAATCTGGGACATGATAGATGTTTGATTCAGCAAGGAGGATTGAGTGACCCATTTTGGCAATCTCATGGATGCTCTCTGCGATCTGAGGAATGATGGCGGGCGAAAGTCCTTCGAAGGATTCATCGAGCAAGAAAAGGTGGGGGTCTAAAGCCAAGGCCCTGGCGATGGAGAGCATCTTCCTCTCACCACCACTGATCTGTGTCCCCTTTCTTGTCCGGTATCTCTCCAAGGCGGGAAATACAGAATAGGCAAGCCTGATCCTCTCCTCGGGTTGTCGGGAGGTGGCCCGCATCCATGTGGCGATCTCGATATTTTCAAGGGTGGTCAGGTCAGCAAAAATTTCGCTTTCCTCCGGAGCATAACCTATTCCCATGAGCGCGATCTCGTGGGGAGCCCCTCCCGCAATCTCCTTACCCATAAACTTGATGCTGCCGGACTCAGGCTTAAGAAAACCCAAGATACTTTTAAGGACAGTGGTTTTGCCGGCACCATTTCGTCCGATGAGGCAGACCATTTCCCTCTCACCCACTTCGATGGTTACATCCCGCAGAATGTGACTGGCTTTGATAAATACATTCAGGTTTTTCACTTCGAGCATCATATCCCTTAACCCTCACGATTTAATAACAGGGTGCTGAAGATCTTGAAACATTCCTTATGACCCACCACCGTACAGACCACCTCCTCATTCTTTTCGATCTCGCTAGGGGTGGCATCGGCAAGGATCTTTCCCTGATGTAATGCGATGATGCGATCTGAGAAGGAGAAGACGATATCCATATCATGCTCAACCTGGATGATCGTTCTGATCCCGATCTTCTTGGATGCCGATACGAGGGTTTCCATGATCTTATTTTTTTCGCTGGTGCTCACGCCGCTGGTAGGTTCGTCGAGCAGGATCACCTCCGGATGTAGGGCAAAGGCCGAGGCGACATCGAGCATCTTTTTATCTCCCTGGGGGAGGTTCTTGGCAAGGACATCCCTCTTATCATCGAGTCCAAAGAGGCTTGCCACCTCCAGAGCCTCCTCTGTCACCTTCTGATCCCGGAGAAGTGAGGAATAGAAGTTTGTTCCCTTGCCGAGCCTTGATACAATAGAGACCATCAGGAATTCGAGGACAGTAAAATTCGGGAAGATATTGACCAGTTGAAAACTACGGGCCACTCCCAGTCTTGAAAGCCTTTCAGGACCAATCCCAGTAATCTCCTTATCCTTGAAGAAAACCTTTCCTGTATTCGGCGTAAGCAATCCCGTCAGAACATTGATTAAAGTGGTTTTGCCAGCCCCATTCGGTCCGATGATCGAGACAAACTCCCCTTCGTTGATCTTGAAACTCACCCCGTCAAGGGCACAGAATTCTCCATAGTATTTACGAAGGTCGCTGGCAGAAAGAATCAACATCCCTTTCTCCTCATCCCCCACTTTCTTTTTTGACTAAAGAACTGATCACGCCAGCAATGCCCCCTGGTGCAACGATGACGATAAAGGCCAGGATGGCTCCAAAGATAAACCTCCAGTAGGCCGTGAGGGACATCACCTTGTCCTGAAGAAAGATATAGACGACCACCCCGATTAAAGGGCCAAAAAAATTGGCGAAACCACCGAGCAGCGTCATAAAGACGAGGGTTCCTGAGTGGGTCCAGTAGGTGAGCCCTGGATCAACCTGACCGATGGCTGGAGCCAACAAGGCCCCGCCTATTGCCGCATAGGCTCCTGAGATAATGAAGGCATACCATCTGTATCGTTTTACGTTGACCCCTAGATATTCAGCCTTTTCGGGGTTATCCCTGCTCGCCTTTAGGCAGAGTCCGAAAGGCGAGGAGACGATTTTCCACATGATGAAGGTAAGGAGGGCTAAAACAACGAAGCAATAGAAATAATAGCTCCCCGTGAGAAATTGCATTTTGGGAATCTCGGAAAGGTCAAATCCGAGGAGATAAGGCCGTAGGACCCGCATTCCTTCATCTCCACCGGTTAGATAATAGAACTTCAACAAAAAGGAGTAGAAGAGCATCCCGAAAGCAAGGGTGAGCATCGCGAAGTAAATCTTGATATATCGGACACAGATAACGCCGATTAGGGCTGCAAGCAGAGAAGCAATGATCACCGCCGAAACAAGAATGATTTCCATATAGAGGATAGAAAATTTCCCTGTGAAGAAAGCTGCCGTGTAAGCCCCAACCGCCATAAAGAAGGCATGGCCGAAGGACAAAAGACCCGTATAACCAAATAAGAGGTTCAGGCCGAGGACCATGATGGCATAGGCAAAAAAAGTTAACATCAAATAATTCACATACTGGCTGGCAAAAAACGGTAATACCAAAACCAATATGGAAATAAAGACGAGAAAGGCTACCTTCGCATTTTTAAGGGATTGTATCATTTGCAGAGGCTTCATCAAACTCCACCACCCCCGAATAATCCTCGGGGCTTGATCACCAGGACGGCAATCACAATGAGATAGATGGTGAGCATTTCGAGTTCTGGATAAGTCGAAATGGCGATCGATTTCAATACGCCTACGACCAGAGCACCGATAAAGGCCCCTTTCATGCTTCCGAGTCCACCGATCACCACAACGGCAAAAGCCAGAACGATGAGTTCCACTCCCATCTCTGAAACCGCTGCTGTGGCGGGTATCACCAGGGCTCCGCCAAGCGTTCCCAGTACTGTTCCAAGGGTGAATACCTTCACATAAACCCTTGTCATATTAATACCCAGAGCCTCACTCATCTCTCTTTTATCTGCTGTGGCTCGAATAATCCGGCCGAATTTTGTATTTAAAAGAACGTAACCAATGAGTCCCGCGATGATTAAACTGCATAGGATGACGATGAGATTGTAAACTGGTACGATCGCACCTAACAGGTTCAGTTGACCGTAAATTAGGTCAATTCCTCCAGTGGTCTGCGGGGATGTCCCCCAAATGATTTTAATGATGTCTTCAATCATCATCACAATTGCAAAAGTTAAGAGCAGTTGGAATGTTTCATCTCGGCCGTAGACGAATTTCATCAATCCCCGTTCGACGATGGGACCGAGGAAGGCTAACAATAATCCTACAAGAATTAATGGGACAATGAAAAGTGGAGTGGGGAAACCTCCAGCCACAAAACTTTTAACCACCGTGATACCCACATAAGCTCCAAGCGCATAAAAGCTACCGCAAGCCAAATTAAACACTTTTTGGACGCCGAAAACAACCTGGAGTCCTGCAGCCACCAAAAAGAGTGTGGAGGCGTGAAATACACCGCTCAGAAGGATATTGAGGATATTTGCCATCATCTTTACACTAGACTATTCACCCATTTGAAACTGGAGAGGAGGGCCCGAAAAATCCTGCTCCATTCCAAAATCTTATGGCCCCTCCTCTCCTAAATTTCTTAAGACTTCCATCCTTTGATCCAATCGTACAATTTAGCCCCTGCATATGGTTTGATGATCTGTGGGGGCGTGAGTATCTCTACTGGATCGATCGTAACGAAGTCGTACGGATTCTTATGGGTTGTGATACCCATGAAGAAGTTGCAGATCTGGATGTTGTCCTCCCGATAACCTCTATAACCCGAGAGGGAAGCCACCTGGATACCGCTCAGGGCTTTGCCAATCTCTTCCTTCGTCGGCCACCTCCCTAAAAGAGCATAACACTTTTCCACTGCTGCTTTGTAAGCTTGGAGACAAGAATAGGCGTGATCGCATTCATAGACGGGATATTCCTTGTATTTGTCATAATAAGTTTTTACAAATTTCGTGAGGAGTGGCCAGGTATCGGTCCACTTGAAATACATGCTGTTATAACCGAGGATAAGACCCTCTGGAGTAAATTCTTTCTTGAGGGTGTAGTGAGCCCCTCCTCCCGTGGTGAAACAGCCCTTGACATCCTTGAAGAGACCAACGGCTGCTGCCTGTTTCATGAGGATGGGAACATCTCCCGACCAAAAACTGGTCATGATTAAGTCCGGCTTGGCCTTTTTAAGGGCAGCGATGTGAGAGGTGAAATCTGTTTCACCCAGTTTTGGCCACAAGGCCTCGACAAATCTCACTTCCGGATCAAAGTGTTTCAGAACCGCCTGGTAGGCATCCCAGCAATCTCTGCCGTAGGAGTAGTCATTATTGATTCCAGCGACCGTTTTAATCTTAGGGAAAAATTTAGCCGTCAGGATAGCACCTCCAATGGCCTCGGCCTCATTATCAATACTTTTAAAAGCAAATTTCGTCTTGGGCATTGTCTCCTCAACGCCTTTCTGGGTAGTGGCATCCCAGGAGAGCCACAATTGACCTAACTCCTCGGCCAGTGGTCCAACGGCAAGTCCATTTCCAGTAGACATCAGGCCCGTAATGAAGTCTACCTTCCTCTCTAAGGTAAGTTTTTTGAACCTCTCCACACATTCTTTCGCAGTAGTCTCTTCCTCCATGTAAAGTTCAACTTTTCTCCCGAGAATTCCACCAGCCGCATTGACTTCATCGGTCCAAAGCTGGGTAGCACGCCAAGCCGCAGTGCCGGGTACTGCAATCACACCCGTTAAACCTGGCATGACGCCAATCTTTACTGGCTCCTCTGGCACCCCTTTAGGCGGTTTGACCTGTGCTCTTGCCTTGCCCTTACTTGAAAGTATAACACCTGCCCCGAGGGCAGCGCCTCCGATGAGTTTAACAAATTCGCGTCTTGTCTTTTCCATGGTTCTCCTCCCTCCCTTCTCTTTTCATAGATTCTTAACGCCTCTAAATTTCTTCCCAAGACCCAATACCCCGATAAGAATCCTCACCTCCTTTCGAGGGCAAATAGGCTATCCTCTCGCCTTCCGATAAAGATTTAATCTACATCCCTATAATCTATCCCCACCTCCAAAATATCTTGTTTAATTCTGCTTATTTTTGGTAAAATCGTGCTACTTTCCTTGACCTTGGTTCTTTATTCAATTAGAATAGAAAACATGAGAGAAGAGATCTTCCATAACGACCCAATAGACCGAAAACAAAGCAATCCGAAACTCCTCATCCTGGGTTGTGCGGTCATGGAACGTGAACTTCGGCAGTTTCAGAATGGCCGCGTTGAATTTAGGTTCCTTGATCAAGGCTTACATCGGACTCCGCAAAATATGACCAAAATCCTCCAAACAGAAATCGATCAAGCTTGCGAAGGGGAGTGTGACGCCATCGTTTTGGGTTATGGACTGTGCAGCAATGGAATTGTGAGTGTTCATTCCCAGAGGCAGACGTTGGTTGTCCCCCGGATTCACGATTGCATTACCCTTTTCCTAGGCTCCCCTGAATCTTACAGGGAAGAGTCGGCCAAACACCCGGGAACCTATTATCTAACCCCCGGTTGGATTGAGAAGGGTCAAACACCGATTTCTAAATACGAATCCTATGCCCAATCTTATGATGAAGAAACAGCAAGATGGGTCCTCCATGAAGAGATGAAAAACTATACCAGAATAGTATTCATCGATACAGGAGTCTACCCCATTGAGCCCTATCGAACGATCGCCAAAAAGAATGCTGAATTTTTGAGTATTGCTTATCGAGAACTCCATGGTTCACCAGCACTGTTTAGGGAATTGGTTCTCGGTCCGTGGGAAAAGGATTTTCTCATTATAGAAAAAGGCCATTCTATTCAGCAAGAGATGTTTCTTGACGTATGATCTCCAGAGGTTTGAAGCCCTATACCAAATTGGTAAAAATGGAAGACCCCTCCATCCATGAAAAGCTTTATATACTTTCGCAGGCTGTGGTCATGCGAGATTGTAAGGCGGTTAAAGAATTGACGGATAGCATGGTCGCAGAAGGGGTGGATCTGTTTAAGGTCCTAAACCAGGGATTAATCCCAGGTATGCTTGAAGCCAGTGAACGATTTAGAAGAGGGGAATTTTTTATTCCAGAACTATTGATGTCTTCAAGGGCACTCAAAATCGGTATTGGGATCCTGAGACCCCTGATCCAGGAGAGCAAAGAGGATGTTTTAGGAAGAGTGGTTATTGGGACGGTGAAATTTGATCTTCACGATATTGGGAAAAACCTTGTCATCATTCTCCTTGAAGGGAATGGCTTTGAGATCATTGATCTGGGGGTGGATGTCCCTCCTGAAAAGTTTATTAAGGCAGTGGAGAAAAATGGGGCCCAGATCTTAGCCATGTCCTCACTGCTTACCTCAACGATGAGCTGGATGAAGTTTACTATCGAACTTCTTCGTGCATCAGGATTGCAACGAAGAGTAAAAACCATGGTAGGGGGAGCTCCTGTGACTCCAATCTTTGCGAAAAATATCGGGGCGGATGCTTATTGTCGGGAGGCGACTTCCGCTCCCTCCGTAGCGAAGAAACTCTTAGGAATCGAACAAAAATGGTGAGACAACCTTTGGCAAATAAACTTAAAGAAAGCCCAGAAATAACCGACCAGCTAAAGGCCTTTCCTCAAATAACCACTATACCTTTACGTCTGATCGATTCCAAAGGAAAGATTCTTTGGAAATCTGATTTCTTTAGGCCAAAGGCAAATTTTTGCAAAATCCTTCAATCGAATGGTTTTCCTACCAGATCCTGTCAAAGGGCTCACAAAGAGGCTGCTCGAGAATCGTTGCGCTGGGGGGAAGCCATCATTTCAAAGTGTTGTTATTTTCTTATGCAGATCACTGCCCCGGTAATCAAAGGTAAAAAGTTAGTAGGGTACTTAGTAGCCTCTCCCTTTCTCCTGGTTGATCCCTCTGAGTTGCAGCCTGAAGAGGTCATTTTCCTCCATAATAAGGGCAAACCGGAGAAGAGAAGAGCCCTTGAGAAAGCCCTTTCTTCTATCCACATCGTGAAGGATGAAGAGGCCGGGCAAGCCGCTCACTATCTCTTTCAAATAGCCGATCGTCTTTCCGATCCGGATCTGAGTGGGCTTCTTAAAGTGCGGGAGGCCCAGGAACTTCAAGGGAAGATCGCCGATCAGATCTGCGATCTAAAGAACCTCGAAAGAGACTTAACTCCTTATTCCCTGAGTAGACTTTTCTATGAACAGGAAAGAGAAGTCGTTGCTAAGATTAGGCTGGGAGATAGGAATGGGGCAAAAGAGATTCTCTATCAACTTCTGGCCATTATCCTCATTCAGTATCTTGAAAACTTTGAGCTCCTTAAGATATCGATTCTTGAACTTCTAATTATCCTCTCTCGTGCAGCAGTGGAGGCAGGGGCTAAAATAGAGGAGATGTTAGGCATGCGATATGGGTTTGTCACCGAACTGGCGAGAATCAGGGATCAGGAGACCCTTTGTCTCTGGGTCGTTAAAGTCCTTGAAAAACTGATGGATGGGATTTATCAGACCAGACATGCCAAAAATTATCAGCGATTGAGGAAAGCCCTGGACTTCATCGAAATGCACTACGATGACTCTTTGACTGTTGAACAAATAGCCAAAGAGGTTTATATCAGCTCTTCGCGCCTTAGTCACATTATCAAGAGTGAATTGGGTATAACGTTAGGGGATTATATCTCAAAAGTAAGAATTGAAAAAGCAAAGGCTTTATTAAAAGAGAGAGAGTTACCCATATCGCAGATTGCTCTTGAAGTGGGATTTCCAGATCAGAGTTATTTCACAAAGGTTTTTAAAAAAATTGAGAGATGTTCACCTAAAACCTTCAGACAAAGTACTTTGCGGTCTGCAGTGATTCATTGACTGAGTTCCTTAATTTGATTTCTCTCTATCTATTCCATACCCTCTCTCCACAATTTTTCAAGTTCGACATATTTCGGTGGGAAGGTAGCCTCCCAATTCATAAAGAAGGGGATGGGGTAACGGACTCCGCCTTTATGGGTCCCCTGGAGCCCAATGACGATCTTATCGATTTGAGAATAGGGGATGGCGAAGGCCATTTCAAAGTCCTGGACAAACCCAAATACCCGATCTCCATTACAAGGAAGAATGACTTGGCATCTTCCTGAATTCATGACCCCAGCGCTGTAATCCGCGCAGTCATACCTCCCCATAAAGTTGGAGGTAAGAGTCCCTCCCTCCTCATAAAGGGCTGCATGGACGAGCCTCATCATCTGAGCCGAATCTCCGTAAAGGAGGATGACGTCGGGTTCGTAATTGGCCCGACCCACTGGGCCGATGAGGATATATTTGTATCGACCATATTCAAACTTAGGAACGGCAGTTTCTGTCTTCGCACCAGCCTCTTTTGTACTGGTATACATGCCCTCACAGAGATTTCCCTCCTTAAAGAAGGGCAACTCCCTCTCAAAACCCAAACTCACTTGGCTCAATGGACAGGAGAGATCCTCTTTCCCAAGAGCGAATGTCCATCCGGTTCTTCTTACCATGCCCACGGCCTGGCAGACGGCAAATCTCTTCTTGAAATCCTTCTTGGGCCTTCTCGTTTTTTCTGGAATCTCATCCTCAGAGGTCAAGAGTTTAATGGCCAGGGGTAGCGTGGTCGGTTTGATGTAGGTTTGAATCTCCTGTTCAAAAACTTTGAGATTAGACATTTGAGCCTCCTTTTTCGTGGAGTCAGGGTAAAGTTAAAGAAACCGGTTATGTAATAAATTTAACTAAAATGTTTAATGGTCTTTTGGGAGTTCGCAAAGTTCGATGAGCACGCCGCTGGAGGATTTGGGATGGACGAAGGCAACCTTGGTGTTATGGGCACCAGGTCTCGGTCTCTGATCGACCATCGTCGCTCCTCTTTCAAGAAAGGCTTTCACCTCTGCTTCAACATCATCGACTTCGAAGCAGATGTGATGGATTCCCTGGCCTTTCGTCTCTAAGGATTTTACCAGGGGGGAATCTGGTTCCGAAGGTTGGACCAGTTCGATATTCGACTCACCAATTTTGAAAAAACCTACCTTTGTCTTCTGGGCTGCGACCACCTCAACTCCAGATAGAGTTAGGCCCATCACATCCTGATAGAACTTGGCTGCCTCCTCAAGATTGTTGACGGCAATGGCAATATGATTAATTTTCTTAAGCATTCTAATTCTCCTCCTAGGTTTAATAAATCCGAAATCCCAATATCGAAATCCTAAACAAATTCCAATGACCAAAATTCAAATGACCAGAACGGTTTTGAACATTTAGAAATTCGAATTTTGAATTTGTTTCGTGCTTCGGATTTAGGATTTCGAATTTCACATTTCAGGTGGTTTTTACGTTCTCTTGGATGTATTTAATGATGTCTTCGGTGGAGGCACCGGGTTGAAAGATCTCCCTGATCCCCGCCTTCTTCAACCCCGGAATGTCATCGACGGGAATGATCCCACCGCCAAAGACGATGATGTCCTCCGCCCCTTTCTCTTTAAGAATCTGAACCACTTTTGGGAAGAGGTAGTTGTGAGCACCTGAAAGGCAAGAGAGACCTACAATATCCACCCCCTCCTGTATAGCTGCATTTGCAATCTGTTCAGGCGTCTGTCTTATACCAGTATAGATGACCTCCATTCCCGCATCTCTCAAAGCTCGCGCAATCACCTTGGCGCCCCGATCGTGGCCATCCAATCCCGGCTTCGCAATGAGCACTCGAATCTTCCATGCCATCGTCTACCCCCATTAAAATTCGGATTTCGGAATTCGGAATGCGGAGTTCAAAAAATAATTTTATTCCGCACTCTGCAATCCGCATTCATTTTATCTTTCTTTGTATTCCCCAAAGGCCTCTCTCAATGTATCAGAAATTTCGCCCAGGGTGGCGTAGGCCTTAACCGCCCCTAAAATAGGTGGCACCACATTTTCTGTTCCCTGAGCGGCTTTCTTAAGAGCACTGAGAGTTTCTTGGACCCTGGCGTTATCCCTTTCTTTTTTCACCCTTGAAAGTTTTTCCTTTTGGTATCGCTCTACCTCAGGTCGAATCCGGAGAATATCCCTGAGGGGTTCCTCCTCAATCTGGAACTGGTTGATTCCCACGATCGTCCGTTTTTTTGTTTCGATCTCCTTTTGATACTGGTAAGCGCTCTCGCCAATCTCCCCCTGAATGAAACCCGATTCAATAGCTTTGATTGCTCCGCCCATGGTATCGATCTTTTCGATATATTCTACGGCCTTTCTTTCTATCTCATTGGTGAGGGTCTCGACTGCATACGAGCCTGCAAGGGGATCGACCATATCGGCGACACCGCTCTCGTAGGCAATGAGCTGCTGAGTTCTTAGTGCAATCCTGACGGAATCTTCTGTGGGCAGGGCATAGGCCTCGTCTCTCGAATTGGTATGAAGCGACTGAGTTCCGCCCAACACAGCAGCCAAGGCCTGGAAGGCAACCCTCACCACATTGTTATCGGGCTGCTGAGCAGTGAGCGAACAGCCTGCCGTCTGGGTATGAAATCGCAGCATGCACGATTCATCCCTTTTGGCCTTGAAACGTTCCTTCATGATCCTTGCCCAGAGCCTTCGAGCCGCCCTGAATTTAGCGATTTCTTCGATGAAGTTATTATGGCAGCAGAAGAAGAAGGCGAGTCTGGAGGCAAAGGAGTCGACGTCGAGACCAGCCCGAATGGCTGCCTCCACATAGGCAATGCCGTCTGCCAAAGTGAAGGCAACTTCCTGGACAGCCGTGCAACCTGCCTCACGCATATGGTATCCACTAATGCTGATGGTATTCCACCGAGGGGTTTGATCCTTACAGAAGGCGAAGATGTCTGTGACGATCCGCATCGATTCCAGAGGCGGATAGATATAAGTTCCTCTTGCAGCATACTCTTTCAAGACATCGTTTTGTATGGTTCCTTGAAGAACTTCAGATTTCACACCCTTTTTTTCTGCCACGGCGATGTACATCGCAAGAAGGATGGCTGCCGTGGAGTTGATGGTCATCGAAGTGGAGACCTTATCTAGGGGAATGCCATCGAAAAGGATTTCCATATCCTTCAGGGTATCAATGGCCACGCCGACCTTACCAACTTCTCCCTCAGAGAGGGGGTGGTCAGAATCGTAGCCAATCTGTGTCGGCAGGTCGAAAGCAACGCTTAAACCCGTCTGTCCCTGTTCCAAGAGATACTTGTAACGCTTATTTGTCTCCTCGGCCGTTGCGAATCCCGCGTACTGCCGCATCGTCCAGAGACGTCCACGATACATGGTGGGCTGGACGCCCCGGGTAAAAGGATATTCACCAGGAAACCCCAAATCACGACAATAATCGACATCAGCTGTGTCGAGGGGCGTATAAAGCCGTTTCATTTCGATATGGGAGGTGGTTTTGAAGGAGGGTTCCCGTTCGACTGTCTTTGAAATCACTTTATTCAGAGTTGTTTTCTCCCATCGCTCAAACTCTTCGAGAATGTTTTTTCCCATGATCACCTCGTCTTCATAATTCGGAATTCGGATTGCGGATTTCGGAATGTAATTCAGGGCTTTAGCCCTGAAATCAGCCCTAAAGGGCTGAGTTACACTCCGCATTTCGCGTTCCGCACTCCGCAATTTTTACAGTGGTATGTTTCCATGTTTTCGCCAAGGATTGGTGTCGACTTTGGTCTTTAAAATATCCAAAGCCTGAATGATCTTAGGACGGGTTTCCTCAGGCTCGATGATCTCGTCAACATATCCCAATTCAGCTGCTTTATAAGGACTGGCAAATTTCTCTTGATATTCGGCGACCAGTTGATGACGTGTCTCTTCGGGGTTCTGGGCATTCTTGATCTCGTTTCGGAAGATAATATTGACTGCACCGTCTGCTCCCATGACGGCAATTTCGGCTGTAGGGTAACAGTAATTGATGTCTCCTCGAATATGTTTACTCGACATCACGTCATAAGCTCCTCCATAACCTTTGCGGGTGATGATCGTGATTTTTGGCACCGTGGCTTCACAAAAAGCATAGAGGAGTTTAGATCCGTGCCGGATGATGCCTCTTTCCTCCATATCAATTCCTGGAAGAAAACCCGGAACATCGACGAAAGTGATGATTGGAATATTGAAGCAATCACAGAAACGAACAAACCGGCCTGCCTTGACCGAGGAGTCAGGGTCAAGAGAGCCTGCCAGCCAATTAGGTTGATTGGCAACAATACCTGCGGGCATCCCGTTAAACCGGGCAAAGCCGACGACGATATTCTTTGCCCAATCCTTCTGAACTTCAAGGAAGTAGCCGTTATCGACAACAAATAGAATAATCTTCTTCATATCATAGGCTTTCTTGGAATCCTCCGGAACGACGGTCTTCAAAGATTCATCCATTCGATTGGGGTCATCTGTACATGCGATGATCGGTGGCTTCTCCCGGTTATTCTGGGGGAAGAAGCTGAGCAGTTCTTTGATCAGGCGGATCGTATCCTCGTCATTCTCTCCGGCAAAATGGGCGACCCCACTCTTTTCCATATGGACTTTGGCCCCCCCTAAGAGTTCAGAGGTGATCGGTCTCCCATCTGCAGTCTCTGTCTTCTTTAAAGCGGCTCTGATCACATCGGGCCCGGTGATATGCAAGTAACTCGTCTTTTTGGTCATTATAATGAAGTCGGTCATAGCAGGGGAATAGACAGCTCCTCCAGCGCATGGCCCCATAATCGCGGAGATTTGAGGGATGACACCGGAGGCAAGGACGTTTCTCAAAAAGATAAAAGCATAACCAGCCAAACTCTCCACTCCCTCCTGGATTCTGGCGCCTCCAGAATCGTTGAGGCCAATGACCGGAGCCCCTGTCTTCATCGCAAGATCCATCACCTTGCAGATCTTTTCGGCGAAAGCCATGCCTAAGGCTCCACCAAATACCGTAAAGTCCTGGGAGAAGACGAAGACGAGACGACCATCAATTTTTCCGTAACCCGTGACAACACCGTCCCCCCAAAACTTCTTTTTCTCCATTCCAAAGTCGGTACAACGATGGGTGACAAAACGGTCGAGCTCAACGAAAGTTCCTTGATCGAGAAGAAGATCGATTCTCTCACGAGCGGTCAACTTTCCTTCCCTGTGTTGCTTATCGATTTTCTCTTGACCGCCCCCTAATGAGGCTTCTTCCCTCCTCTTCTCCAGCTCCTTGCGGATCGCTTCGATAGACCTCATGAGCGATTTCCCCCTTTACCTTGGTAATTCAATGCAAATTGCAAAATTAGCATTGCAAAATTTTCAATGTCAAATCCCCCCACCCCCCTTTTCTAAAGGGGGGCGAGGGGGGATTAGTAGTTTTCGTTTTGCAATTTGCAATTTTCAATGATTTTTTAACTCATTGGCCATTATCTTTTCCACCAGGGAATAAGGGTCTGTCCGGCGATTGATCAGGTCGTCAATGATGGTTTCCCATTTTCCTTCTTTTTCTATCTTTTCAATGAAGTGAGCCGTGACCTCGGTCTCAAGGACCTCTAAGAAAGTTGTTTTTGTTCTTTCTCTCAACTTTTTTTCTAAGGATTGGCTCTGCTCCAACGCCTGCTTATGGCGGTAAATTCCGTAGACCAGTTCAAAAATCCCTTTTCCTAAAATCGCCTCCGTCTTGAAGATGGGAGGTTCCCAGCCATCTTCTCTCTTTTGGCCCATTTCGAGGACCATTCGGAGATCCCGTTCCATCTTGTCTGCTCCCTCCCGGTCACACTTATTGATGACAAAGATGTCTCCGATCTCAATAATCCCAGCTTTGATTGCTTGGATGTCATCACCCATTCCGGGTACGAGGACGACGATTGAAGTATGAGCGGTATTAACAATCTCCACTTCGTCCTGACCAACACCTACCGTTTCAACGAGGATGATCTCCTTTCCCATAGCATCCATGACATTGACAATATCTTGAGTGGAACGGGAGAGCCCTCCGAGACTTCCGCGGGTTGCCAAGGAACGGATGAAGACACCCTCATCTGTGGCATGGCGTTGCATCCGAATCCGATCGCCAAGGATCGCTCCTCCGGTAAAAGGACTGGTGGGATCGACGGCAACGATTCCAACGCTCTTCCCTTCTTTACGAAAGATGTCCACCATCTTATCGACGATGGTGGACTTCCCAGACCCAGGTGGGCCTGTAATCCCAATGACATAAGCCTTTCCTGTCTTGGGATAGAGTTCTTTCAGTAATCCCAGGGCAGAAGGTATTCGATCGTCGATGTCCCTCATCAACCTGGAGGCAGCCCGAATATCGCCTTCTAAGATTCGTTTGGCCAAACTCATGACTTGACTAAGATACCAAAATTGGAAAAAAGAAACAATGTCTTCTTCGTGTCCGTGCCCATATAATTCCCGGAAACGGTTGACGGATGTCGGGCACGATATTCGATTACAAAGCTCGGCCTGGCACCCCGATGTGTCGAGCGATGACAATCCTTTGAACTTCTGAAGTCCCTTCTCCAATATCTAAGAGCTTCTGATTTCGATAATGCCGCTCCACAGGATATTCCTTCATCAAACCATATCCGCCGTGGAGTTGGACCGCCTGATTGGCCACACGGTGATACATCTCGGAACAGTACATCTTTGCCATAGCGGCTTCTTTGGAGAAAGGCCGATTATTCTCACATAACCAGCAGGCCTTATAGAGGAGAAGCCTTGCCAATTCGATCTCTGTAGCCATGTCCGCCAGCTTAAATGCATTGACTTGGAAGGAACCGATGAGCTTCCCAAATTGTTCCCGTTCGTTTGAATACTTGAGGGCCAATTCAAATGCACCCTGAGCACCTCCTAAACCCATCGCGGCAATGCTGAGCCTTCCCCCGTCCAAAGTCGCAAGCATCTGGTGAAATCCATCTCCCCGTCGACCGAGGAGATTCTCCTTTGGGACTTTACAGTCTTGGAAGTAAAGCTCACCTGTATTGGAGGCCCTCCAGACCATCTTTCCATGCATGGTCTTTGTAATAAAACCCGGGGTCCCATTTGGAACCAGGATGCAGGAAAGCTCGTTTTTTCCATCCTCACGTTTTCGCGTCATAGCCTGAACGACACATACTTTGCTCATATCGGTCGTCGAATTGGTGATAAAGATTTTTGAGCCATTGATCACCCACTGATCTTTTTCGAGAACGGCTGTGGTTCTGGAGGATCCGGCATCAGAGCCCGCATTCGGTTCAGTTAGGCCGAAAGAGGCAAGGGCATTGCCTGCACAGAGATCTGGGAGCCAGGTTTTTTTTTGTTCCTCATTTCCGTAGTAATAGATGGGTGAGATTCCTAAAGAGTTTCCAGCAGCGAGGGTAGCGGCTTGAGAGCCGTCGATCCTTGCCATCTCTTCAACCGCAATGATGTAGGAGATATAACCGACATTACTTCCACCATATTCCTCAGAAACAAAGGGACCGAAAAGCCCTAACTCCCCCATTCTTTTGGTCAGCGTATAAGAAAATTCTTCTTTATCGTCCAGCTCTTGGGCAACGGGGGCGATCTCTTTCTCAGCAAAGTTTCGCACCATCTTTCTTAACATCTGTTGTTCTTCGGTCAAATCGAAATCGAGGGCCATGTGAACCTCCAAAAGGGGTCGAGGGATCTAGGGTCCAAGGGGTCAAGTTCATGTTTTCCTTGAACCCTTGAACCCTGGAACCCTTGAGTCCTATTTTATTGGTTTAAAATATTTGATATCCAGAATACTTCCCTCGCGGTCTTTTTTGGGTTTCAAAACTGCTTCAACTGGCATTCCGATATAGACCTTTTCGAAATCGATCTGGCCTAACCAATGAACAAGCCCACCATTGGTTCCATCGATTCGAATCACAGCGACGATTGAGGGTTTCTCCTTCCTTATTCCTTCATAGGTCTCAAAAGATTGGGTAAAGGTATGAACAGTGCCTTTGGTTCCCACCTCGATGTAGTGATCTTCCAATCGTGCGAAACACTTCTCACAATAGGTTCTGGGAGGAATATAGGTGATATTACAAGCATCACATTTGGCACCAAAAATCTTTCCATTCATGATCTCGCGGAAAAACTTCTCTCCTGCTCTTCCCACGGTGTAGATGTAACTCATTGGGATTTGTCCTTCCCAATAAGTGATGTCTGTCGTCTTCTGAAATCGTTCAATCAGTGCCATAAATTCACCTCCATCTTCGGAAATAACGTGACCGTGTCCGTGATTCGTGACTCGTGATAAGGACTTTTGAATTTAAAACTCCATTCACCAGTCACCAACACCAATCACTAAATTGGTTTAAAATATTTAATGTCGGTAATAGCTCCTATTCTCTCCTCGGGTGGCTTCCACAAAGCTTTCACCTTCATCCCCTGGTAGATCTTCCATGGATCTACCTCATTGAGATGATGGAGAATCCCCATTCCCTTGGAAGCGCCGTCGATTTCGATCACAGCTGGAGTGATGGGCCTGACCCCACCTTTAATATCAAGACGGGTCGCCTTCCAGTCCACATAGCTGACTACCCAGGTGTTGACGATGCCTGTATCCTGAACATAAACCCATTCCCCTGTCGGAACCCAGCAGAGTTCACAGAACATCCTGGGCGGGATCATAATGCGATGGCATTTATCACATTTCTTAGCGATGATCCTTCCGTTTTTTAGCTCAGCTAAGTACCGGCCAATGGCCGGACCATTGTCCCATGCATATTTTAATTTTGGCTCCCACTTTACAGAGAGAACCTTTCCTTCTAATATCTCGTTGGCACTCAATTTGGTTGCTGTTTTAGCCACATCTTTTTCTGTAATCTCCATAGCTTCACCCCCTTTTAACTTCTCATCACGACCACGGTTCCCACTTGCATTAAATCGCCCCAGGCTTGGGCAAGACCGCATGTGGGCTTTCCAGGAACCTGTCTCTTTCCTGCTTCGCCTCTGAGTTGTAAGAAGATTTCAATGATCTTCATCAAGCCTGTTGCAGCAATGGGATTTCCCACTCCCAATGCTCCCCCTGATGGACAGCAAGGAAGATTGCCGGTCTTTTGTGTCACACCATCCAAGAGCATTTGGACTGATTGTCCTCTCTTGCAGAGTTGGAGGCCCTCGATATGATGGAGTTCCTTATAGGTAAAGGGGTCATAAGGTTCAGCGATATGGATCTCTTTGGAAGGTTCTTTGATGCCAGCCATTTTATAAGCTTGACGGGCAGCCACCTCCACATAGTCAGGGTAGTAGAGATCGCGGGTACACCAGTAAGCTGTATCTAATGCCCAACCCACTCCATCGATCCATATGGGTTTCTCAGTCACACGACGGGCCACATGTTCGGCTGCCAAGACAATGACAGCGGCACCGTCACTCGTAGGGCTGATGTCGAGTCGATTCACTGGCCAGGCCATGATCTCAGAATTGAGGACATCCTGGGCTGTAATTTCACCGGGTAATTGAGCAGAGGGATGGTCGATCGCATTCTTCTTATTTTTTACAGCTACCAAAGCGATATCCTCTTTCCGATACCCGTAGGTGGTCATAAATCGGTTCATCTCGATGGCAAAGATCCAAATGAGGGTAGGGTAAAGAGGTTGTTCTGTTGTGTGGTCGAAAATGGTAAGGAATGCGCCTGCTGGGTGAGGATAGGCAGAAGACATCTTCTCTTCTGTCACCACCAAACAGGTATCGAACATCCCTGAAGCAACATGGAACCAACCATGAATCGGTGAGAGAACACCTGTCCCACCACCGACGAAATGTCTCATATATGGTTTTCGATAAGCTCCAGAGCCATCAGAAAGATATTCCCCTTTCATATGGATACCATCGAATGCATCCGGTGCTGTACCATGGACAACGCATTCGATATCAGATAGCTTCATTTCACAGGAGTCCAAGGCCATCTTTGTAGCTTCGTAAGCCAGTTCCTTGGGTGTCTCCTGGACATTGCGGTAAAATTTAGTCAAACCTGCTCCAACAATAGCTACTTTTCTCATTCCTCTCACCTCCTCTTCAATTGCTCAGAATCACCACAGTTCCAGTGGTTGTCGGGACCCCCCTCCAACTCTGCGCAAGGCCTGTGGTCACATTTTTGAGCTGATCCTTACCTGCTTCACCTCTCAACTGTCGGACCACCTCAAGGACTTTGTGTCCGCCATTCAGTTCATAGAGGTTTCCGACTCCGAGACAACCTCCAGAGGGGTTGACAGGAAATTCTCCAGTGATCTCTGTTCCTCCTATGTCAGTAAGAGGACCGGCCTCTCCTTTTTTGCAGATTCTCATCGCCTCAAGATGCTGGAGTTCCTTGTAGGAGAATTCATCGTTGATCTCTGCAAAGTCGATCTCCTTTCTCGGATAACGAATCCCCGCCATCTTGTAGGCCATATCAGCGGCCAACTGGGCGTAGACAGCTTCTCCCCAATTGCGAGTTTCAAGGCCCGGTGTATCGGAACACCACCCGATCCCTCTGATCCAGATGGGTTTATCGGAGAGGGCCTTCGCAGTCTCCTCCGCTGCCAGAACAACAACCACTGCTCCATCGGAGTGGGGGCTGATATCCATCTGAGTCAATGGATAGGAGATGACTTCTGAATTGAGGACGTAGTCCAAATTGATAAGAACCCCGTGGCCTGCCAATGGATTATTCAATGCATTCCTCTTATTCTTCACCACAACCTTTGCACATTGTTCCCTTGTTGTTCCGGTTTCGTACATAAACCTGGCCATCTCCATCCCTGCCACTGCATGAGGACTCTCCTTCAATGGCCGGTTATAGATGGGATCCATAGCAAAGGTCACCATCTCTGAAAGGGCTAACATATTGGAGGCCTTGCTCATTCCCTGGACGACCGATATGTCACCAATTCCAGATAGGATCATCATGTAGGCCGATGCTAAAGAATGAATGAAGTCACCAGGAATGGTATAGATGGGTTTTAGGACTGCACCCAACTGATCTGGTGAATATTCATCAGCGATGCTGTATCCTTCGAAAAAATCCTCGGCAGTACTGACGAAGGAACCAACATCCTTCGGTTCAATGCCTGCATCGAGATAGGCCTTTGTCGCCGCTTCATACGTCAACTCTCTGTAGGAAACATCAGGAGTGGTTGCACGGAATCCTGTTGTTCCTATCCCAATAATTGCGACTCGTTTCGCCATTTTCGGGCTTCCTCCTTTCTTTCACTATGAACTAAGAACTAAGGACTAAAGACTATGGACTAATAAAACCTCCACCCCCCTTCTTCTAAAATTCGGAATTCGAAATGCGGAATGCAGAGTCAAAATTCCGAATTCCGAAATCCGCACTCCGCAATTGTTATTTGCGGGGTTTGATGTTCTCCCGAACCCACTTCACAGCCTCTTCGATGGGAGTCCCTGGAGTAAAGATAGCTTCTACGCCACTTTGCGCAAGGGCAGGGATATCCTCTTCAGGGATAATCCCTCCTCCAAAGACGACCACGTCGTCTGCTCCTTTTTCTTTGAGAAGCTCGATGACTCTCGGGAAGACATAGTGATGGGCTCCTGAAAGGATGGATAGTCCGATCGCATCGACATCTTCTTGAATGGCAGCGGCAACAATCTGTTCTGGCGTCTGATGGAGGCCGGTATAGATCACTTCAAAACCTGCATCCCGGAATCCCCTTGCAATCACCTTTGCTCCCCGATCATGCCCATCCAGACCTGGCTTTGCAATGAGAATCCGAACCTTCCGCTCTGGACTCATTATCTCTCCCTACTTTCAAATTCGGAATTCGGAATGCGGAATTCGGAACATAGATTTCGGAATTTAAATTTTAGAATTTTTATTCCGCACTTCGCAATCGGCATTCCGCATTAGAAATATCCTGGATCGCTATATCGACCGAAGACATCTCGCCACACATCACAAATTTCCTGGATGGTAGCATATTCCCTCACAGCGTTGATAATATGAGGCATGAGATTCTCCCCGTCTTGGGAAGCCTTTCGAATTTGATCAAGGCATTCTTTCACCTTTGCAGGATTCCGTGTCTGCTTTACTTCCCGAAGCCTTCTCAATTGTCTCTCTTCAATATCAGGCCTCATCCTCCAGATCGTGATGGGTGGATGATCGGTCACATGCTTGTTCACCCCCACAATCACCTTTTCGCCCGAGTCGACCTGCCTCTGATATCTATAAGCCGACTCGGCAATCTCCATCTGAGGATAACCACGCTCGATCGCTGCAACCATTCCTCCCATCTCATCAATCTTTCGAATGTAATCCGATGCCTCGTCTTCGACCCGACGGGTCAGGGTCTCCACAAAATAAGATCCTGCCAATGGATCGATGGTATTGGCGACGCCCGTTTCCTCTGCAAGGATTTGTTGAGTCCGCAAGGCGATCGTGACCGCTTCTTCCGTAGGGATGGCATAGGTCTCATCCAGAGAGTTCGTATGGAGTGATTGGGTCCCACCCAACACGGCAGCCAATGCCTCATAAGCAGTGCGAACGATATTGTTAAAGGGTTGTTGTGCCGTCAAGGAACAGCCAGCGGTTTGAGTGTGGAAACGGAGAATCCAGGAACGTGGGTTTTCTGCCATGAAACGCTCGCGCATGATCTTGGCCCACATTCTACGAGCCGCTCTAAATTTGGCGATCTCTTCAAAAAAGTCGATATGGGAGTCGAAAAAGAAGGAAAGTCTCGGAGCAAAATCGTCTACATTGAGGCCCCTTTCCGTCGCCGCTTCTACGTAAGCAATGCCATCGGCCAAAGTGAAGGCAAGCTCTTGAACGGCTGTAGCCCCTGCCTCACGAATATGATATCCACTGATGCTGATCGTATTCCAGCGAGGGACCTCCTTTGTACAATATTCAATCGTGTCCACGATGATCCGAAGTGAGGATCTCGGCGGAAGCATGAAGGTTTTTTGTGCGACGAATTCCTTCAGCATATCGTTTTGGATCGTTCCTCCGATCTCCCTCTTGCTGACTCCCTGCTTCTCGGCAACCACGATATACATGGCCAGTAGGATGGATGCAGGTGGATTGATGGTCATGGAAGTAGTGACTTTATCCAAAGGAATTCCTTCAAACAGAATTTCCATATCCTTTAGCGTGTCAATGGCCACGCCGCATTTTCCAATCTCTCCTCTTGCCATCGGAGAATCGCTGTCATAACCCATGAGGGTAGGATAATGGAAGGCAATGGAGAGACCTGTTTCACCATGGTCGAGAAGATAGTGAAAACGTTTGTTCGTTTCCTCTGGACCTCCTAAGCCGGAGAACATTCGCATAGTCCATAGTCTCCCTCGATACATTGAGGGTTGGACTCCCCGGGTGAAGGGATAGATTCCCGGAAATCCGATATCTCGGGAATAATCGATGTCCTTGATGTCGTCCGGGGTATAGAGGCCTTTGATCTCTAGATCGGAGACCGTGCTGAAACGGGGAATACGTTCCGGAGTCTCACAGAGAATTTTGGAGAAATCTTCTGTCCACTTTTTCTTCTCCTCTTCAACTTTCTTTAATTGATCCTCTTTAAACATTCAGAATCCCCCCTTTGCCCCTCCCCCTCCCCTTCTCCCCCAAGGGGAGAGAGGATAGAGGTGAGGGGAACTATATTTCGATGCCTTTTCGGGCTTTGATTCCTTTATGGTAGTAGTGCTTCCGTTCTATCATTTCTGTGACCAAATCTGCCTTCTCCAATACTTCAGGTTTAGCATTTCTTCCGGTGAGAATGAGCTCGATTGACTCAGGTTTAGAATCGATCAGCTGGAGAAGATCGGATAAAGGAATCAGAGCAAAATCAACAGCCAAATTAATTTCGTCGAGAATCACAATGTCAAATTCTCTATTTTCGATCGCTTTTCTTGCTAATGCGAATCCCTCTTGGGCCAATCGGATATCAATTGGATCTGGGTTCGTTCTGGAGACAAAGGTTTCTCGGCCCATCTGTTTGATCGTCAGATGGGGAGAAAGTTTTCGGGCAGACTCCAGTTCGCCGTACTGAATATTCCCCTTCATAAACTGGATGACCAACACCTTTAATCCATGGCCGACCGCTCTTAGGGCAAGCCCTAAGGCAGCAGTCGTTTTGCCCTTCCCATTTCCCGTATAAACTTGAACGAGCCCTTTTTCCATAGAAACGATGAACGATGAACTCTGTACGGGCAATTCATGAATTGCCCCTACTCGGACCTAACAAACTTCTCGGATTTGGGCGATGATCTGCTCCGTCTTAAAATGTCTCAAACTGATGGCACCCGAAGGACAAGTGGCATTACAGGCGCCACAGCCCTTGCACAGTGCCTCGTTAACTGTCATTACTTTTCGGTAGGGATCGATCTTTAAGGCCCAGTATTCGCAAATCTGTTCACAGATACCGCACCCCGCACACATGAGTTGGTCTACCACCGCAGTGATCGGTTCGATTCTCACTTTTCCTGCAAAGAGTGGAATGGTCGCTCTCGAAGCCGTTCCATGAGCCTGGGCCAATGTGTCGCAAATATCCTTCGGGCCCTGACATGCTCCAGCCAAAAAGATGCCATCGGTGGCGGTATCGAGGGGCCTCAGCTTAGGATGGGCTTCTAAATAGAATCGATCTGGTCCTTGGGAAAGTTTGAGAAGGCTCCGCAGGCGATCGGCATCCATCCTCTGCGTCAGCCCTGTTGCCAAAATGACGAGATCGGCCTCTTCTTCATAAGGTTCTCCCAAAAGTTCGTCCTCTGCCTTGACGATCAGCTTTCCAGCCCTTTGATAAATTTCTGATGGAATTCCCTTCCGGTAGAAGACCCCTCTTCTCTGAACCTGTTCATAAAATTCTTCATATCCCTTCCCAAAAGCCCTTATGTCCGTGTAACAAATAGTGATCCGTGCATCTGGAAACCGATCCTTTACAAGAGAGGCCTGCTTTGCCGTAAACATACAGCAGACTCTCGAACAATATTCATTGCCCACTGTTTTATCTCTCGATCCCACGCATTGGATGAATACGATGTCTTTGGGATCCTTTCCGTTGATCTCGATTTTGCCCTGGGTGGGTCCACTCTGGGAGATCAGCCTTTCAAACTCGAGGGCCGTGATTACATTTCTATACAGACCATAACCGAACTCGGGTTTGAGTCTTGGATCGAAGGCATCGTAACCCGTGGCGACGACGATTGTCCCTACATCGACCTGAAATTCCATCCCCACTTCTTCGAACTGAACGGCGCCCTCTGAGCAGGCCTCCCTGCACCTTCCACATTCTCCTTTCTGGAGGAAGAGGCAGTTTTTTGAATCGATCACATAGCTTCGAGGAACAGCATGAGGAGAGGGGAGATAGATGACTGGTCTCTCGGCCAACCCCATATTGAATTCACTGGGAACCCTAACAGGGCAGACCTCCTCACATTTTTTACAGCAGGTGCACTTTTGTGGACTCACATATCTTGGGTCATGTCTCACCCTGACCTTAAAATTTCCAACAAAACCTTCAACCTCTTCCACTTCGGTTTGAGTGAGGAGGTGAATCATCGGGTGGTTTTCTACCTCTTCCATTTTGGGCAAAAGGAATGTGGCTGTCTCCTCCATGTTGGGAAAGGTTCGATCCAATTGTGCGATATGGCCTCCCAGGGTGGGAGATTTCTCCACCAGATAGACCTTGAACCCTGAATGGGCAATATCGAGACTGGCCTGAATTCCTGCGATCCCACCGCCAATCACCAAGACCGCAAGAGTGACGCCTACCTCGTCTTCTTTCAACGGTTCGTGGAGGGAAACCTTTGCGACGGCGGAGGCGATCAAGTCCATCGCCTTTCTTGTCCCTTCTTCTTTATCTGGATGGACCCAAGAGCACTGTTCACGGATGTTGGCCATTTCGAAGAAATAGGGATTGAGCCCTACGGATCGGATGGCATTTCGATAAGTGGTTTCATGCATGCGTGGCGAGCAAGCGGCTACTACTATCCGATCGAGGCCTAAATTTTTGATATCATTTTTAATCAGATCCTGACCAGGATCGGAACACATATATTGGTAATTTCGGGCGATGGTTACGTGGGGAAGGTTCTTGGCGAAGGCCGTCACCCGCTCAATATCGACAGTGGCCGCAATATTAATTCCGCAATGACAAATGTAAACGCCTATCTTCATTGTTCGTGATTCGTGATATTTCTTTTGGACTCTAAACTCCGAACTCCGTACGGGCAATTCATGAATTGCCCCTACCCTTTTCTTCCTTTTGCAAGAAGGGCGCAGGCCAAAGACGCTGCACCACTGGCCTGTGCAACCGTATCTGGAATATCTTTGGGGCCTTGGCAACAGCCTGCGAGAAAAACTCCTTCCACAGCACTCAAGATCGGATCAAGACCTGGGGCTTCCGCATAAAATCGATCTGAAGATCTTTCTAATCCAAGCACACCTTTCAAAAAATCATCTTCTTTTCGCGGAGTGAGTCCTGAGGCCAAGACGACCAGATCGGCTTCCAATTCAAAGGGTTCTCCCAGAAGGGTATCCTCACCCCTGACCACTAATTTTCCGTTCTTCCGGTATACCTCAGACGGATTTGCCCGTCGATAAACGATCCTCTCTTTTTGGACCCTTTCATAAAATTCTTCAAAGCCCTTTCCAAAGGCCCTCACATCCATATAGAGGACGGTGATGTGCGCATCCGGGAATTTATCCCTGAGAAGATGGGCTTGCTTGGCCGTATACATGCAGCAGACCCTTGAACAGTATTCATTGCCCACTGTTTTATCCCTTGACCCTACGCAGTGGATAAAGACCACCTCTTCGGGTTTCTTGCCTTCGATCAAAATCTCACCTTTTGTTGGGCCCGAGGCAGAAGAGAGCCTCTCCAATTCAAGACCGTGGAGGACATTCGGGTAGACCCCGTATCCGAATTCAGGTTTTCGCTTCGGGTCGAAAGGATCGAAGCCGGTTGCAAGGATAATGGCTCCCACGCGAAGCTCGATCCTCTCCTCCTTCATTCCATAAACGATCGCCTTGGGTTGGCAGTACTTGGCGCACTCTCCGCAATCTGAACATCCTCCGCAGTTGAAGCAGCGCTTCGCCTCTTCCATCGCCTCCTCTATGGTGAGGCCAGGACCGAGAGGCTTGACCATATTGGGCAATACTTCTCGCTCCTTTCTCTTTGAATCGGGAAGGAGGCTCCTTAGGGGTGAGATGTTTCTTCCTTCGGATTCTCTTCCTCGCATCAGATCTTCGCCGCGAAGATACCGATCGATTGAGATGGCTGCCTTTCTCCCATAGGCCATGGATTCGACAATGGTCCCAGGACCGGACACCACATCTCCTCCTGCAAAGATTCCTTTCAGGCCCGTTTCAAGAGAGACGGGATCGGCCTGAATCGCCCCCCTTCGGGTGATCTTCAATCCTTTAAAGATGCGGGCGGTCGCTCCAGCTCCAGCCATGCCGGCCGCAATAAAGATCGCATCAAACGATTGACAGAGTGATTCAGGAGAGATGTCCTTTCCTACTTCCGTGTTGACGCGGACCTCAACCCCCATCTTTTGGATAACAGAGAGATCCTTTTCTACGATCTTCCTCGGCAAACGGTAAGAAGGGAAGCCATGGGTGAGGAGACCACCTATTTCGTTTCGGGATTCAAAAAGAGTGACCCGATAGCCCATCTTTCTAAGATCATAAGCAGCTGTCAATCCGGATGGGCCCGAGCCGATAATGGCCACTTTTTCATCTTTTTCTTCAGGAGGTGCGAATTCAAATTCAGGTTCTTCAACATGGTCGACGAGAAACCTTTTCAGATTGCTGATGGAAATAGGGCGGTCCTCCTCGATGCGTTTGCACTCCGTCTCGCAAGGATGGGAACAGGCATAGGCGAGGATTCCTGGAAAGGGAAGCTTCTCCCTCACGAGCGCAAGAGCCTCTTTGAACTTGCCCTGGGAGATGAGGGCCGCATAGCCCTGGGTATTGCAATGGAGGGGACAGGTAGCTGTACAAGGAGGAGTCCCTCGCCGGTCGATGGTGTATTTGAGAGGGACGGCTTGTGGGAAGGGGATGTAGATGGCCTTTCTTTCCCCAAGCGCCATATCAAATTCGTTGGGATGAGAGACCGGACACTGAGCTACACAGTCCGCACAAGCGGTGCATTTAGTTATATCAACGTAACGAGGTTTTTTTCTGACGATCACCCTGAAATCCCCGGCCTTCCCTTCGATGTGGATCACTTCGGAGTACGTGAGGAGGTTGATATTGGGATGATTGGCTGTATCAACCATCTTAGGCGTGATGATACAGGCGGAACAGTCGAGGGTGGGAAAGGTCTTGTCAAGTTGAGCCATATGGCCGCCAATGGAAGGATCCTTCTCTACCAAGTGGACCTTAAATCCCTTCTCAGCAATATCCAGCGCGGCCTGCATCCCTGCAATGCCAGCGCCGATGACCAGAGCCTCGGGAATAACGTCTCTTAGTTCTTTTTCCATATAACGCAAAAAATAATCTCGAAAGATTTACCTCCTCCCCCCTTGCGGGGGAGGATTAAGGTGAGGGGGAAACCAATCGATCTCCACCCCCACCCTAACCCTCCCCCATCAGAGGGGGAGGGGGATGATAATGGAGAATTACTTCAGCTTCCCAATCAATGCAGAAGCGATTGTGTTCTTTTGGATCTCCTTGGTGCCTTCGTAAATTTCTGTAATCTTGGCATCCCGATAGAAACGTTCTACTTCGTACTCAGTGATGTATCCATAGCCTCCAAGGAGCTGAATGGCTTCATCAGCAACCTCCACTGCCGTCTTTCCTGCAAACATCTTGGCCATGGAGGTCAGTTTTGGATCGATCCTCTTCTGGTCGAAGTTCCAGGCCGCCTTATAAGTGAGAAGTCTGGCGGTCTCAATCTTCGTCGCCATATCAGCCAATTTGTGTTGGGTGATCTGAAAATCGACGAGCTTCCTCCCGAACTGCTGCCTCTGCTTGGCATAGTCCAAGGCTCGATCGAACGCTCCCTGGGCAATGCCGAGGGCCTGGGCAGCAATCTCGACCCTGCTTTCATCGAAGAATTCAAGAACTTGATAGAACCCTTTGTTCTCTTCACCAAGAAGTTGCGTCACAGGCACTTTGACATCGCTGAAGGAGAGCTCGGCCGTTGAGGTCATTCGGATGCCCATCTTTGGCCTAATCTCTGTGGCCTCTAAACCCTTTGTCTCTTTATCAACAAGAATGGTGCACTGGCCGCGGTAAGGAGGTTTTGCACTGGGATCCGTCTGGCACAGAACCACAAAGAAGTCTGCCAGACATCCGTTGGTGATAAGGGTCTTGGTTCCGTTGATGACAAAGGAATCCCCTTGTTTCGATGCCGTCGTGGACATCATGGTGATGTCACTTCCGTGATCAGGTTCTGTATACGCACCAGCAGAGATGAAATCGCCCTTTGTTACAGGAATGAGATACTTTTTCTTCTGTTCATCACTCCCAAAACGGAGGACTACCTCGGAGGAAAAGTCAGCCAAACTAAGAGCAATGCCGACTCCAGAATCCTTTCGGCAGAATTCTTCAACGATCAGGATGTTCTCTGTAATTCCGTAACCTTGGCCTCCATACTCTTCGGGAAAGTGGATGCCTATGAACCCTAACTTGCAGGCCTTCTTCCAGATCTCTCTTGGGAAGGTGTGGGTCTGCTCCCACTCGAGGCTCTTTTCCTTATCGAATTCTCCTTGGATAAATTCTCTGGCCGCCTTCTGAATGTCCTTCTGTTCTTGCGTCAGTTCAAAATCCATCTCTCACCTCTTGCAAATCCCCCCTCTCCCCCCTTTACTAAAGGGGGGTTGGGGGGATTAACGCCTTAGTTCCTTGATCTTCTCCTTCAGCACTGGGACGATCTTGAATAGGTCTGCCACAATTCCATATTGGGCGACGCTGAAGATCGGAGCCTTTGGATCCTTATTGATGGCAATCACCGTTGCTGCACCTTTCATCCCTGCAACATGCTGGAACGCACCGCTGATGCCGATAGCAATGTAGACCTTTGGCTTCACCGTTTTTCCAGAAGTCCCTACCTGGCAACCTTTTGGGAGCCATTTCTTATCCACCACAGGCCGGGAACATGCGAGGACTCCACCCAATGCCTCGGCCAATTCCTTTACCATGGGAATATTCTCCGCTTCCTTGATTCCCCTTCCCACAGCAACCAAAATATCGGCCTGGGTGATATCGACTTCACCTGCAGCTGCCTCAACATATTCGAGGAAACGTTTTGCCAGATCTTCATCGGTCAATGGAGAGGAAAGGGAGACAATCTCTCCGGCAAGAGGATCTTTTTCCAAAACAGGAAAGGCGCCCGGACGAACCGTCATCATATATGGCCCTTGCTTCACAAACGAGACCGTTGCATTCACCTTTCCTCCGTAGAGTTGACGGGTAAGGGAAAAGGTCTCTCCTTCCAGATCGATTCCAACACAGTCTGTGGCCAGAGGCAATTTTAAATGGGTAGCTAAGCTCGGGGCGAAGTCCATGCCCGTGGCCGTATGTCCGATTAAGGTGAGGAATGGCTTCCTCTCTGTAATGAGTTGTGTGAGGGCTCTCTCATAAGCCTCTGAGTTATAGAATTCGAGGCGTTCATCTTCGATGAGAAATACCCTTTTGGCCTTTGGCTTGAGGGCTTCCGCCAAATGGTTTACGCCCTTACCTAAGAGGGCAACGCTAAGATCCGCACCTGCGCTCTCTGCCAACTGCCTTCCTTTGGAGAGCATCTCCCATGTGATATCCCTTATTTCTCCCCTTCGATGTTCTGCTATGACGACGATCTCTTTCATTTAGCTGAGCCCTCCTTTATCTTTCAGAATATCGAAAACCTTCAGAGCTAATTCTTCCGGTTTTCCCTCCAATATCTCAGCGCCTTCGCCGACGGGAGGAAGGAATACCTTTTCCAATCGAGTATCAGAACCGGAGAGACCCACTTCATCGGCCTTCAGATTGAGATCCGAAGCCCGAAAGGTCTTGATCTCTTTTTTGGCCACCTTACGGATACCCATGATCGACACGTAACGAGGTTCATTGATACCGGTTTGGATAGTGAGGACAGCAGGAAGGTCAATTTCGACCACTTCTTCCAAACCCCCTTCCAATTCTCTATGGGCTTTCACTTTCTTGTCTTGGACCTCGATGTGGTTGACCAAGGCAGCATGGAGGATTCCGAGAAGCTCGGCCAGGACAACACCCACCTGCCCATATCCATCATCTTCCGCTTGGGTACCTGTAAGGATGAGATCGTAAGGAATCTTGCGAATGGCCTCTGCCAAAACCTTTGCTGTGGCAAAACCGTCCGATCCTTGAAAAGCAGGGTCAGTCAAGCGAATTGCATCATCTGCGCCCATGGCCAGGCACTTTCTTAAGGACTCATTCGAATCTTCTCCTCCCATGGAAATGACAGTCACAGTCCCGCCCAGCTTCTCCTTAAGAAGGATGGCTTCTTCGATCGCATAACTGTCCCATTCATTGAGATCGAAGACAAGCCCACTCTTATCGATATCCTTTCCCGATTTGTCGATAAAGACATCCGCATCTGTTGTCTCCGGCACTCTTTTGATACAGACGATAATATTCATTCAGATTCCTCCTCTCCTGTAATCCCCTCCTACCCCCCCCTTTAGTAAAGGGGGGAGAAGGGAGATTATTAGCCTCTTTTCAATTTTTCAACTTTTATTAAGGACATTCCCCCTTCCTCGATAATTGAACACGGGTGGAGGGTAGTGATGACTCCTGAGGCAGGTCTTAAGGAGTACTTCAGCTTCGTCCTCAACGATCGACCCTGAGGGCTTGAGACCTGCACCATCTCTCCATCCTCAATCCCA
>Ga0315312_1000305_pt1 | contig 68029 bp, 71 predicted proteins | sample TDP7_MG_FD_203629 | JGI IMG/M metagenome (GOLD analysis project Ga0315312, IMG submission 203629) | Freshwater sediment microbial communities from Lake Towuti, South Sulawesi, Indonesia - TDP7 | ecosystem: Environmental > Aquatic > Freshwater > Lake > Sediment | place: Indonesia: South Sulawesi... | reverse complement strand
GGGAATTAACATGGTTATCGACCCCGTGGGCGCGAAGCTCATCCAGCGAACGGGCATCCGGACGCTTGTGCTGGGGGCGCATGAGATCAAACGCTTGCCGGAGATTTTAAGGGGAGCAAAGCATAGTGGCACCACGATTGTGCCCGGATGATAAGATGCCCGAGGACCATCGGCACTGCATCGTTTGCGGAAGGGCGATCGAGCCCGATAAATTTTTCTGCTCACCCTCATGCGAGGACATCTTCAAAAAACAACGGAAACGAATGGCATACAGTAGATTAATAATGATGGTGATTTTCATCGCGCTTTTCTTGCTGATCTTGTTCTCCGCCTGACCAAGCTTCTTCGTGGGACGGTTATCAGCAGGGTTAGCGCAGGCTTTTGGATGTCGATGATCTCAACCTTACGCCCGGCCCTCGCGGTCTCCTTTATCACCCTCACATCTTCGGGTGCAAGTTCGAATCGCTTTCCGCCCGCGCGGAGCTTGAGTTTCCCTTGAGCCAATTGCTTCGCGAGATCTTCCGGCTTTGCTTCTCGTAGGGCCTGCACGATCAGCTTCGCGTCTGCGCGTAGACGTGGTCCTAGCTTTGCCAGCTCTGGTTCGACTGCGAGCACGCGCTCGGCCAGCTTCGGCTTGCCGACTTTGATGTTGAGCTTGCCCACGCGCATGGTGCCGACGATGTCGACCCCCACCTCCTTGAGCTGCTTCGCTGTCTCCTTGCTGGAAGTATAGATCTCAACCGATGGGAGCTCCCCGCTCAGCGCCATCTTGCGCTCGGACTTGAACTGCCGGATGGCTCCCACGATCAAGTTCGCGAGTTCGCCGGCTCGTTCAGCTGATTCATCGATAAACTTCTTGTTTACCTGAGGCCAGCTCGAGGCGTGAACGCTTGGGTACGGGTGATCCTTAGCGAAGTAAGTATGGTAAATTTCCTCGGCGAAGTGGGGCGTGAAGGGAGCGAGCAATTTGGCAGCAGTTAGCATGACGTGGTAAAGTGTGTAGCGTGCGGCATCGGCAGTGGGATCGTCGCCGTAGAGGCGGTATTTGACTTCCTCGATGTACATGTCACAAAGCTCATGCCAGACGAAGGTCTGGATTGCACTCAGCACGCGGTTGAATTGGAAGTCCTCGAGCCAGCTCGTGGTCTGCTCGATCAGGCGGTTGAAGCGGCTCAGTATCCAGCGGTCGACGAGCCTGAACTTGAGCTTCTTCGGGTCGAGCTTGGCAATTTTCGCTTTCAGGTGAGGTCCAGCGAAACGTGCAGCGTTCCAGAACTTTCGCGTGAACCGGTAGCCAAAGTCGACGTCCTTCCAACTGAAGGGGATGTCAGAACCCGTAGAGGCACCTATCACCGCCCACTGACGGAGGGCATCGGCGCCGTACTTGCCTCGCGCCATGGTCGTGTCGATATAGTTACCGAGAGACTTCGACATCTTTCGCCCGTCCTCCCCGAACACCATGCCGTTGATGAGCACCGTGCGATAGGGTGCCTCGCCAAGCAGCGCTAGGTGCCGGACGAGCAGGTAGTAATCCCATGTGCGGATGATGTCGGTCCCATTGGGCTGAAGGTCCGCTGGAAAAAGGCGTCGATCGAGCTCGGGCCAGCCTGCATGGACAGCAATTGTTATTGAGCTATCCATCCAGGTGTCGAGCACATCTCTCTCAGGTTCGAAGCTTTCGCCGCCACACTTCTGGCATCGCTCGACCAATGGTTTATCCTTAGCAGGGGTCACGGGCAGTTGTTTCTCTTCGGCTACGATTGGTTCCCTGCAGCCCGCGCAGTACCATGCCGGAATCGGGGTCGCGAATATCCGCTGTCTCGAGATTACCCAGTCCCAGTCCATCGACTCAGCCCAGTCGATCAACCTCTGCCGCATGTGCTCAGGAACCCAACGAACTCGCTTGGCGCCCTCAATTACCTTGTAATTCAAATCTAGCACGCGCATAAACCACTGGGGCTTCGTCAGAATCTCGACCGGTGTACTGCACCGCCAGCACGCTCCGACGCTTTGAGCCAGCTTCTCCTGCTTCACGAGCAGTCCCGCCTTGCGAAGGTCATCGGCAATCTTTCTCTTGCATTCCTCGAGCGTCAGCCCAGTATATTTACCGGCCGCCTCGCTCATGTTCCCTTTTTCATCAATGAGCTTGACCACGGGTAGCTTGTGGCGCTTCACCCAGCGCACATCGGTTTTATCGCCGAAGGTGCAGACCATCACCACCCCCGTGCCGAACTCAGGGTCGACCTCGCGGTCCTCGATGAGCTTGACGACTTGGCCGAAGGGTGGCACCTCGACCTTTTTCCCGACGTATTTCCCGTAGCGCTCGTCCCCGGGATAAACCGCCACGACTACGCATGCGGGTAGATACTCGGGTCGGGTGGTAGCGATGGTAAGGTACTCGTCCTCGCCGTGCAGTTTGAACTTGATGTAGCTGAGCGTCGCCTCCCGGTCCTCATACTCCACTTCGGCATCTGCTATCGCTGTCTCACATCGAGGGCACCAGTTCACAGGGTGCTCACCTCGATAGATCAAACCACGCTTGTAGAGTTGCACAAAGGATAGCTGGGTTCGCCGATAGTAGTCTGGGTCCATCGTCCGGTACTCGGTGGACCAATCGATTGAAAAGCCAAGCGAGTTCATCTCCTCCCGCATGTGGGTGATGTTCTCCTCGGTCAGCTTGATGCAGAGTTTGCGGAATTTTTCGGGAGGGAGATCGCCTTTGCGGATGCCGTAGCGCTTTTCCACCTGAACTTCAGTCGGCAAACCGTGACAGTCCCAGCCCTGTGGGAAAAGCACGTTGAAGCCGCGCATTCGCTTATAGCGGGCGACGATATCGAAGTAGGTCCAGTTTAGGGCGGTGCCCATGTGGAATTCGCCCGATGGGTATGGGGGAGGGGTATCAATCACATAGGTAGGTTTCGTCTTGTCCTCGCGATCGAAGCGATAGAGGTCTAACTCTTCCCATCGCTTCTGCCACCTAGGTTCGACCTTAAGCGGTTCGTAGTCCTTCGACACTTCCACTTTGGTACTCCCCTTTGGCTTTTCTCGATAGCCTCATCAAAATCTAAGTTGAACGATATAAAGCAATTCGGCTATTCCGCCCCAACGATGTGCTCTTGTGGCGGTTGGACAAAAGCTTCCAAACTAGGCTGCTTGGTAGGGCGCTTGAGTTTCACTTCTTTGTCAAGGTTAACACGCAGCCCGGCGTAGCCCACCGCCGTTTTTACACCTGTCGCGGCCTTAATCCGCGTCGCCTCCTTCTCGGGTGGATGTTTTAAGAAAAGCATACCCATGTGGACCATTACCGCGAGTTCTGGCTTTACTTGCTTCAGGAGCGCGATGAAGTCGTCAGAGCAAAGGTGCCACGGGATTCGCATCGCCAGTGGCCGCGTAACGTTTGCTATTAGGACTCGGCTGCCTTTGAAATGCTTTGCGAGTTCATCGAAGTACTGCGTATCGTTAGTATAGCCTATGATGCCCTCTTGCGAGTGGACCTTCAGCCCAAATGCCGTGGGGTCGCCATGTTGGGTCGGTGTCGCCTCGAGCTTTAGGTTGCCGAGTTTATAACTTTCGCCAGCTCGAAGGCAGACGACCTTTTCCGGCTTCCTCTGGTGAAAGCGCGAGATCGCCGGGCCAAATTTTCCCGCGCCTTTAAGCACGCTCTCGCTTCCTATGAGGACGCCTCGCTTGCGGGTCATGTGCTGAGACATTGCCTCAATCAGCACTTCGGCATCGCAGTAATGATCGGGATGGCAGTGAGTGGTCACGATGCAGTCAAGGGCGAGTGGGTCTAGATTGTGCTGGTGGGAAAGCAGGAGAGCTCCGGGCCCAGGATCAACGTGTATTTTAGCATCCGCGTGCAAGCGGAAGCCGCCTGTTTTGAAGTACTGGTCGACGGTCACATATCTTCCACCGCCTGCCCCCAAGAAAATTAGTTCCACTAACGCTCCCCCATAGTTTTTCCTTCTTATTTTTCCACGTAAATTTGAGGTTCCCCTTGAAATAAAGGCCACACCTTTTATTCATAGCCGTGGGTGTTCTGCAAATGTGATCCCAAATCGTATAGTATGATTTATTTAGCCTCATCGCTAATTGAGTAATGGTAATGGGTTTTTTTTCCTCTTTCAAAGTTCTGAGGATTTCCTTCTTTGTCTGGTATGGCATCGAGCCGGCTAGTGGACTCATTTTCAAAGTGTCCAGCCCAATTTTAAATTTTTTAGCCTTAGTTCGAGAAAGAGAGCAAATGTTTAAGGCGCGAATACGTTCAAAATTTTTCAGGTGGCTTATCCGCAAGTCTTTACTACGAGAACGAATTCGTTCAGCAAAACCGATGCCGCACAAGGTCAAGGTTTTCTTGATAATGGACCGTATCTTGTCGTTACATTGCGAGAAGTTTACAAAATGTAGACTATGGGTACCTTTTCTTAGTTCGACACTACCTTCTGCAGCAAATACTCCCCTCAAGAAACCTACTCGGAATCTTTCATTATGCTTGATAAATTCCAATGATTCCTTAATTAAGCGATCGACAATTAATCTGAAAATTGTGTTATATATGAATAATGCGATTTTTGGATTCTTTAGATTTGCTTGGGGATAAGAAGATATGTTCATTGGGGCATAGGGTCTAAATTCATTTTTTATCCTAGTTTTTGCCTTTTGTATTAATGTGCTCCCCATTATCAGTGGATGGTAGAGCCTCAACACGCAGAAATCTTGGGGGATTCCTAGCTTGACTAATAGAAAATCATGGCAAAATTTAATCACATCAAAATCGCAGTTCATCAAAATGAACTTGTTGCGGCATTCTCCTCTTCGTGACTGTAGACCTTCTGTCAAGATAAGTCCAATAAATGTGCCCAGTTTTTCATCAATCTTAACAGTTTTTGAAACAACAGCTGGTTTTGGTATCCGAGGATTCAATTTTCCATTAGCGTAGTTGAAATACCAAATCAAAATCTTGTTGTCAGGCAAGAATTCGTAACCAATTGGTCCGCCAGTTTCTGGAAATTTCCTTGGGAGGATTTTATGGATTAGGATTTCATCTATATTTCGCTCGTTGGGCGCGGTAGATCGGGCGAAAGCCCTCAAAACATTCACCCCAAAACGATGATTCCCGATACACTTAAGCGACTTTGGGGGAGAGAGGTCAGTGAAAGTAATTTATAAAGCTTCAAGATGGACGATCTCGACCCAAGTTCAAGAATAATAGTCCAACCAATCGCGCAAGAATGAGTTAAATGTCAAGGTATAGATTTCTAGTGTACTTTTGGCAGGGTCTGATCTAGTCTTTTGAGCTCGTTTTCTGCTTTGAGAATCAGTCCCCTGAGCACCGCTTTTGATTTTTGATCCTTAGCGACCTTCAGCGAACTTCGGGCGAATTTCAGGACATCCCCGAGGTGACGCTCGGGTTTGAAGTTACGATCCCCCCAATCGAATATCGCGCAGATGTTGCCGGGGAGGAAGCCCGTATCATAATCACCATACAACCTATCCACACGTTTTATCGATTCGTTCGGCAGGATAGCCTCGTCTTCCCGCCTAAACAGCAGGTCGGTGCCGTTGTCAGCCAGCCCGAAGAGTGCCTCTGCAGCGAAGAGATGGATTCTGAAATTCGGCCACCACTCGCGAAAGCGCTCCTCCCATTCGAGTAAGCGCGCACACCCCTTGAACGAGCCGGCGATGCTGAATACAAGCAAACTTCGCACGTCGTAGTCGCGTTCGCGGAGCTCGCTGCGGGTCACCGCCAATGTTCTGCTGAGCGAGGCCCCCGTAGCTATGGTGTCACCCGTGAAGAGCACGCCGGCGTTCGGCAGCGAGTCGAAGTTTGTGTAGAAGATTTCTGCGCCGAACTCCCCGCCCGAAATTCGAAAGCGCCGGGCACCCACGAAGCAGCGCGGCAGGTAGCGCTTGAATAGTTGTTCAAATGCCATATCGAACTGATACCCCAAGCTCCCACGCAGCACGACGATCTCGCTGAGCTGCCGTGCGCTCAGCTTTCTCAGTGAGGGCATCATGGTCCAAGCCGTGCGCAGGAAGAGCTTGCTGCAATCGAGCGAGAGTTTTCGCAAGTCCCTGCCGCAGATTATCGGATTATAGAGGATTTTCTGGACAGGGGTCATGCAAACGATGTGTGTATTTTTTGGTAGTTCAGGGTGTTCAACCTTGTAGACACTTCCACCGATTTGCAAGCTAACCTTTCGCAAAGTCGCCAAGCAGACCCCTTGAGCCTTAACCTTTGTCCATTATAAAACTCGCTTAAGCGACGATAAGCGAGGTCTCCGTGTACCTGACCCCAGAGATGCGTTGGATCTTGCTCACGACGGCATCACCGAGCGCATTCAGGTCTGCGGCCTCGATCCGCGCCACGATATCGAATCTTCCAGCGGTCGCGGCTGCAAATTTGACTTCTGGGAGCTTTTTGATCTTGTCCAAGAACGCCAGAGCCTTTCCCGGGTCAGTACGGATGTACACGATTGCTTGCATTTCCAGCCTCCTTTTTAGGTGGTGGACCGGGCGGGACTCGAACCCGCGCCCTCTCGCTATTTCGGTTACCATGCGAAGCGAGCGCGATACCACTTCGCTACCGGCCCCCAACTTATTTTTCGGAGCCGAGCTTAAAACTACGCTTCCCACTTGAAAAAAAGTAACCCTATCGCGAGGAAAGCAAAAACGAAGCCAGCCACGGCGGCAAGCGAGGGCGCGATCTCAAGCAATCCCTTGCCGCGAACAATCACGTCTTGGAAAGCGTTCATTGCATAGTAGGTGGGGAACACCTTAGCGATGCTCTGCATGAACCCTGGCATGATCTCGATCGGGAACCAAAGGCGTCGTCGACTTACCCGCACCATTTGGCCCGAGTAAGCCGAAGAACTCGCCCTCTTCGATCTCCAAGTCTAGACGGTCTACCGCCTTTCGTCCGTCGAAGACCTTCGTCAAGTCGTGAATCTCCACCATGGCCATAATTGCGCCTCACTTGTTTTAGGTGAACCGTACAATATTTAAACCACCCTACCCACTGCAATTAGGACACAACGGGCTTTTCATAAGGAAAAGCTTGTCGGAGAAACAGTTCAGGGCGTTTCTTTGAGTTGTGTTCGAGAAAAAAAGGAGTGTTAGGAAATGGCATACGGCAGAAGGTTCGGTGGCCCTAGAAGGGAATTCGGTCCTCGCCAGATGTTTAAGGCGACATGCTCCGATTGTGGCAAGGAGACGGAAGTTCCCTTCAAGCCGACCGAGGGCAGACCTGTTTATTGCAGGGATTGCTTCCAGAAGCACCGGACAGAGCGAAGGGGTCCACCGCGCTATTAGATCAGCAGGTTCTGTGGCCATTCTTGTCGATTTAGCGGTAGCTATCTTAATTTCTCAGAAGAAATTTAAGCAGCGTGACCAAGTCCTTAATGGGGCCCGTAGCTCAGCTTGGCTGGAGCGTTCGGCTGATAACCGGAAGGTCCGGGGTTCGAATCCCCGCGGGCCCACCATCTTAGAGTTGAATTTCTGATAACCGGCAGAAACTCGACCAAGATTTCTTCCCCGACGACTCTTCCCTCACATAGCCAAATGATTTTAACCTCCGCGACTTAAATCGCCATGAGAATTGGAGGTTTGTGTTTTGAAATAATGCTCGAAGGGTGCTATCGTGTTCCGAATTCCAAGGAGGAGTGAAATCCCGCGAGGGTTCATCGGCTCTTGGATCGCTTGGCACGCCATGAGCTACATGCGCTGGTTGGAAGAGGTAAAGGAGACAAGAAAAGGAGAGCCAATTTCTGAGTACAAATTATCAAAAAAACTTCGCATCGATAAAAAGACACTCAGGAATAGCCTAGATCCGCTGATAGAAAGGGGTTTTGTAGAACGCATAGTTACCGAACGACCGTCAGCGCTAAGCCGCAAAGGTCGTGACTACCGGCTGACCGATAAGGGGAAGGAATGGGCAATGGGATTTGGGGCGGCCATGAGAGATCTCTTCCCATGATTGAGAATAATTATCCTATTTGAACAACCAAGTATCCGTCCGGCAGTTCCCGGATGAGATCGAACGCGCATTTTTTAACCCGATTCTCACTGTTCTTGACATATGCTATGGCGGACTTTGTGAATCCCGAAGTCGAAACGACTGTAATTGTTTTTACCCGACTTTTGGTTTTACTGATCACGTCCTGTATCTCATTTTTAAGCTCACCCAAATCCCCTTCATCGACGGGCTTTTTTCTATCGTATCGTTTTACAAATATGCCACCATGTTTACGCAGCCTAGATCTCGTCTCTTGAGCCACGCTGCTTTCATCGTCCCTTAACAATTCTTCACTTACGTAGACATCGAATAGATGTTCGTCTTTTTTACCACTTACTTTTACATTCAGAAAAGTTTCAATTTTTTCATGGATATCTAAGAGTCTATCCAACTCTAGTTCTCCGATTATCCCTGATAAGTGGTTTAAGATTTTTTCCTGCGGCGTTCTCCCTTTAGGTAGGTGTGTTTCGAACCTGAAAATATATGAGAATTTCATAAAATTATTCTCCCACTTCACCGCCCTTTTCCCGAGCCTCCAAAGTCCGCGAAGATAAAATAGAGCTATAACAGCAAGAGGCGTAATTACGGCCAAGTTGAACCACATTGATGGATGAAAAATGAAATTAACGTCAGACCAAATTATAAGTGATATGAAAGTTACCAGCGCCCCTTGGATGGATACCATCAGCAATTTCCAAAGAGAGCGTATTTCTTCAGCAAACGCCAGTGATATTTCTATAGGATTTCTTTCTCTTTTCACTCGTCCCCCCCCTTGAAAAACCGAATCGAGGGGATAAAAAGGGTAGGGGATTTAGTCCCCTAACGAGAGTTTTTCCCAATGGGAGATTTTTTTCCTCTAATCGAGATATTTTAACCCCCTAAGGTATGACCGGGTAAATCGTATGGGCTGGGCTTGCCTCCTCCATGTCCGACGTTTGCCCGTGGGGCGGAGCGTCTCTAGTGGCCGAACCGTGTTTCCCCCTTCCCCCATCCCCCATTTTTTGGCGAATGGGCTGCTAGAGGCTCCCCCTTTGGTGATGCGCCACATTCTGTCACGCCGGCTACAAAATCCATTGTGATAGAAGAACAGCCGAACTAGGCCGAAAGAAATGACTTATTATTGTTTCGATGCAGGCCGAAACCAATTCCCTCCCCCAAACCTTTGGAAGGGTTTCAAGCCGAGTTGCAATCGAGCCAGAGGTTGAAGGTGGAAAAAATGCGAGCTAGGCTTGTAGTGTTGGCAGCGATTTTGTCGCTGGCGTTGTCAAGCATTAGCTCAGTGGGAATTGCCGGGGCTAAGCCAGACTTACCTGACCAGGACGAGATCTTGATTGTTCATGAAGGCGAAACGGTTGTTCGGGGAAACTTGTACGTCAAATCAGATGAAATCGTGGTTGTCGAGGAAGGTGGGACCCTGATCGTCAGGAATCTTTTGGGAGTCGACGGAATTGTGGAAGTCAATGGGCTCCTCGTGATTGGAGAAAAAGGCAAGCCAGAAGTTCAACCTAGCCGCGCGAATAGACCAGATGTGACACCAAGCGGCACCATGCCCGCGACACCTGCAACATCTGGCTCGCCTGCGATACCTGCACGGCCCGGACACCCGAACAAAGATACTTGGTACGTCTGCTTGGGGGTCGATCCATTCCCATTTGGCGGTTATGGCTTCTCCGCAGATGCCCCGCGTGACGAAGTTTTGCGATTCCTCAGCAAGTACGCCCCCGACTTAGTCCTTCCGCTTCCTTGGCCCGAATCACTTCCAACCGTCGGCGACTATGTTGACTATTGCTACAAATCATTGGCCTAATGCCACAACAGAACGAAGCATGCACCTGCCATGCCCACAACTCCCACGACGCTTGCCGCCCCCCCGACCATCCAAGGGAGTTTTTGAAACCCTTTGCGCGCGGCCGGTGGGGTCGAGGAGTTTGAAACTCGCTCATTCCGGCGCGCGAGGCCCGCGAATCGAACCTTCACAACGGCTGGTCAAGTCCGAAGGAGGCTGCCAAGTTTAGGAGGAGGCGACAGTTTTAATCGTTTTGTTTTCCTAATTTATAAGGGAGGCCACCGTGGACGGGGAGGTTTCATGTGTTCAATAAGAAGTCGGTTCGTGAAGTCGTCTTCGTTGTTTTCCTTCTTTTCCTTATCATCTATCTATTTCTACAGCCATCGGATGTTGATAAGAATTTACCCGAAGACCAGCTTGGTACACCCAGGGCTGCGATACTCGACCAGCTCAGCCTTTACCTCCCGAACCAGGCCTTCGTCCAATCGTCCATGGCAATCTTGACAAACGACGGCTTCGAAGTGGATTACTACGGGGAAAATGAGGTGACGGTCGAGCTCTACAGGAAGCTCCCGTCCCTGGGCTACGACCTGGTAATTTTGAGGGTCCATTCGGGTCTGATGCAAAAGGGCGGTGAGATAACGCGCAACGTGGCATTCTTCACATCCGAGCCCTACAGCACGACGAAGCACATCTCCGAACAGCTGAACGACGAAGTGTCGGTGGGGATACCATCGCTGGAGCCCTTTGAGGGGGACGAGGAAGCCTACTTTGTCATAACCCCCAAGTTCGTGAGGTCGAGCATGGACGGGAGGTTCGATAACACCCTGATTATCATGATGGGGTGCGATGGACTCGCCTATACCCCGATGGCCGAGGCTCTTATCGAGCGGGGGGCCCTCGCCTACATAGGCTGGAACGATGTGGTCACGATAGATTATGTCGACAATGCCACCCTGCATTTGCTCAATGGTTTGATCGCCGAGAGGAAGACGATATGGGATGCGGTTATGGACACGAGGGAGGAAGTTGGGCCGGACCCATACTATCCCGCCGAATTGGTGTTCTACCCCGTGGAGGCTGGAAAATATGCCGTCGTGGTCGAATAAGGGCTCTTGGATCACGGTTCAAGACAAAAAATTGACAACTTTTCACCCGAAAGTGCTGTCATTTGACAATCTTGCCCCTCAAAAAGTGTTAAATAGTCGAACCTCACAGAAAAACAAGGAGGCAAAAAAGTGAGGACCGAGGTTTTAAAGGTCGGTTTGCCACGTTTTTTAGCAATTGCTTTACTCAACAGTGTTAGCCTCCGATGGGGGCCGAGGGGGGCGCGACGAAACAAATACCCAAATCAAAGGAGGCAAAAATTGAGGATGATCGAGGGAATAAAACATTTTTTGCTAGTTTCTTTGGTTATATCAGCATCTCTAAGCGTTTTTAGTGCGGCGTCTGTCCCAGTGCAAGGGGAGTCTGTGACATTTAGCGATGATTTTAGCTCGGATACTGGATTGTGGAAGTACTGGGGCACCGCTTATCGGGAAGTTATTTATTATGCCCCCCCCACCGATTTTGAAGGATACGTTGTCTTGACTTGTGATCAGGCCCAGGCTGGGGCTGTGTGGTTCAAGCACATGTTTAGAGGCAATTTTACAGTCAGTTTTAAGTACAAAATTACTGATGGTAACAGTACCACTGATTCATTTGGAATGGTGGTGATGTTTCTCAAAGAGAGATATTATGCCAAATGGGATACCAAATGGGGCAGACCCGTTGGGGGATATATGGGGTTTAGCTATCCTATCTTCAATTTAAACGACCCCTGTTATGGTTACGGTGTTGAGTTTGATGGGTTTAAAGACGATTTGGAATATACTCCTTCAAGCCACATAGCCTTAATAAAAGATTCCACTCAAAATCACCTTGAATACGTTGATGTCGATGTCGCGAAAATTAGAGATGGTAATTGGCATGATGCGAAAATAGTTGTAGAGGGATCCTCAGTCACGGTTTATATTGACTCAGGAGAAGTGGCTAGTTGGAGTATTAGCAATATAGTTAGAACGTATGGCTGTTTTGGATTTTCTGGAGGCACATCTTCGTATGGCAGAAGTATTTTGATCGACGACTTCTCGATTACAATCGAAGGGTCTTATGAAGAGTATGTGCCGTCGATCTTCACGACATACATAGACCCTAGGCAACAAACCGACGTGCGGTTTGGCGAATTCAGCTTCTGGCACCAGCCCTGGCGTGCCTACATGGACACATGGCCCGTATCATGGCTCCTGGATAGTACTGGCATCAATTTTAGTGCCACTTCTGATAATACGCTAGAGGAGGTGGACGCCGTTGCCAAACACCTGGAGAAAAATGGTTTCAAACACGCGCGTGTAGAGGTAGGCTGGGGCCTTTTCGACTATATTAACCCCTCCAAGCTGGACCCCGACTATAACTATGAGCAAAGCTTCGAAAACATCCTCACCACACTGAAGAAATACAATATCCGCCCGCTTATCCTGTTAAACGCCAATCACGGCGTCCCCTGTCCCATCAAAAGCATCCAAGTGCAGCTGATGCAAGATGCGCATAGTGGAGACACACAGGTGAAATTGGATTCAAATAATGCGGAATTAGTGAATGTTTTAGCGAATGGACTACTCACGGGCTTCAGTAACTTGACCGAATACTGGGCATGCGAGGTTCCAATTACCGATTATGATCCACAAACGGGCAAGGCCAACCTGAACCAGCTCTTGCCCTCTTTGCCTGAGAGACCCTCAATCTCTGCAGATACATTACCAGCCGGCACCTATTATCTTCATGTCCTCAAATACCTGCCATTCAAATGGCAGGCCGACGGATCCCCCGCCCCTGGGTGGGAAACGCTCGATCGCTGGGTGGAATACGTCAGCTCGGTGGCAGGGTACGCAAAAGATATGCTTGACACGGAAGGGGAACCAGATGCTGGCTTCGACTTTGAGGTCTGGAACGAGCTCACCTTTGGCTCCTACTTCTTGAACATCCAAAACTATGATCAGCACCCCCCGCCTGGAGCCGACTGGAAGTTGCACGGCGGCCGTGAGATCCCAAAGCGAACAGTGAAATTTGTGAAGGATCTCGGAAACAATCTTCCCGGCGTGCGGGTGGGTGATGGATTTAGCAACCAGACTCCATTCCCTGCGGGAAGCACTGAACCAAAAGGTTTGGATGCTCTGGACAAGCACCCCTATGCCGGCCGGAGAATTTATCCTGAACAGATTCCTCCCCATGAGAATCTTGACGCATACGGTGAGCCTCCTGGCATAGGGGAAAAACCTTGGGTGCCCTCACTGACTGTGCTTTTCCCAGAGTATTATCTTACAACGCTACGGACCGAGCATATATGCCGTGATATCAGCCCCATCACGACAGATATCTACGGCGACGAACATGGGCGCTTCACTTATAATGTTTCAGAGGGTGGCACACCCGAGGACACCGAGAACATGTGGGTTACCGAGGTCAACATCGCTCCGGGCGAATGGGACCGAGATATTACGCCGGCAGAGGCGATGCACATCAAAGCGAAAACCACCTTGCGCTACCTTGTATCCTTCAACCATAAGGGTATTGAGCGGATTTACTTCTTCCAGGGGTTCAAAGGCGAAGATGAGAACTTGGGCATGGTGAGCGAGAACTTTTTCGAATACGTGCATGCGAACCAATCTTATCCCGTAAATGACGTCCCTTACACATCAGAGGTCATGCGAGCAGTACGCAACCTAATGGCGTATATGGGGAAGACAAACGTGCCAGTAACACAGACTCGCCAGTTAGGGTTGTTGCGGATAGAGGAGCCAGTGGAGCAAATAGTATTTGAGGGAGATGGCACATGGGCTCATCCCACAGTTTACAACCGCGACGTGTTTGCTTTCTTCCCCTATCAAGCTGACGAGCGAACCTTCCTGATCCCCTACTACGTCATGACCCGTGACGTAATGCATATCCACGATATCAATTTGCCTGCAGGAGACCCTGAACGCTACGACATGGAGCCCGAGTCGTTTATCCTGACAATCGGCAACGTTAAAGGATATACAAAAGTGGATACTACAAGAGTGGATACAGAAGTGGAAGCCTATGATCCATTACTCAACAGTTGGGTGCCAGTGACGGTGCTTGGTCGGGGAACAAACAGCATAAAATTGATGGTTGAGGCGACGGACTACCCGCGTATCCTTCGGCTGTGCGAATCTCCGGTTGAAGTTGAAGTCCCAGTCCCAGTTGGTGGAGTCGCGGTTCCGATAAACAAGTTTGAGCTGCTGGCTCCTTGGATCATCCTGGCCGCATTATTCGCAATCGCCACCGTATCAGTCGCAGTATACTGGAGAAGACGACAACAGAAAGCGTGAGTTCGAAAGGGGTGCCGCAAGCATCCCTATTTTTTAATCTTCGGCCTCGTATTCTAACTACCTTATCCACGACCCTATAACTATGGATATTTTTTATCTGGTTAGTAATGTGTTTTTTAAGCAGTTCTCTTTGAAAGCTTTAAGCCGTTGAAGTAAATGCACCGCCTAGGCGAGATCCTCGGCGAGTGCTTTGGCTTTTCGGCTAGTTCGACTCTGGCCCCCCGCACGATGACTACGGGAACCCTCTCTGCAGCCTCCCCCATAACCACCTGCGCGGCTGTGCCGAGCTGGTCCGCGAGCGCTCGAAAGGTAATGCGCAGCGGTTTGCCGTAGAGGTCGTGCTGCCCCCTGCAATCGATGACGGGCTCGAGCCCCGCCACCCCTATGGTCTGACCCACTGTGCCCAAGCGGAGGGGCTTGACGTTGCTGTCGACGATTATCACCCCAACCCTAGCTTTCGTCTGCCGCGAAATCGCTTGCCGGAGTTCCTCTGCGGCTCGGTCTGGTTTGGTTGGCAACAGCACGACATGACCTGGTGGAGCGTTCGACCTGTCCACTCCTGCATTTGCGCAAAGTATCCCTCCCTTGATTGTTAGGATTACCCCTTTAGCCGCCCTCACCACGCGCCCTCCCCCCCTAAGCACGAGCTCGACGAATTCAGGTTCGAGGCCAGCCCGCTTAGCGAGCCTCTGGGCGCGAGCCGACGGACGGACCCTAGCTAGCTCCCGCACCCGACCCTGTGCTGTCGCGACTACCTTCGAGGCGACCACCAGGACATCTCCGTCCCGAAGGCCACCAGCCTGCTCCGATGCTTTGACGATGAGCTTGTTCAGATCGTCCCTCGGCTTGATCAGCGGCATACTGAGGCTGATGATCCTCATTCCCTCCCTCCCGCATCTCGAATCGCTTCGACCACCCGAATGGCTTGGAGGGTTTCCGGCACATCGTGGGTCCGAACCACACTCGCGCCGTTGAGCACAGCTATCGCAGTCGCGGCGAGGGAGCCCACGAGTCGGTCGGCCGGGTCGGGCAGGTCGAGCACTTTCCCAACAAAAGTCTTCCTAGATATCCCGACGCAGATCGGGCGATTCAATCCCTTCAACCTCCCGAGCTCAGCTATGATTCTTAAATCGAAAAAGGTTGCGGTTGGGTAAGCCCGCTTTCCATACGGCTTATGCGCGCGCTCGCCAAGCCTCTCGAGCCTGGCTGGCCAGTACCCGACGGCCGGGTCGATGACTATTTTTTCGAGGGGGATGCCATGCTCGCGGCATATGCGCAGGCTCCCTTGGAGGGCTCGTTTGATCTCGCCGATTTCGTAGACATCTCCTGGGGCACGCTCCGTCGCCATCAATACGGCCGAGCAGCCAGCACCGGCGATGACTCCTGCCATCTCGGGATCCGACTTTAGCCCGCTTATGTCGTTAATTATCGTTGCCCCGGCTTTGATGGCTGCATCTGCGACTTCAGCCCGCTGGGTGTCGGCCGAGATGGGGGCATCGAACTCGCGAGCTAGGGCTCTGATCACCGGTATCAACTCTTGCGTCTCTCGTTGGGCCGGGATTGGCTTCGACTTTGGCCCCGTGCTCATCGCCCCCACGTCGATGATGTGGGCGCCATCCTCGAGCGCCTTCGAGGCCCTTCCAACAGCTTCCCGTTCACTTCGGACGATCGAGCCCTTGTAAAAGGCATCGGGGCTCAGGTTGAGGGCATAGATTATCGCCACGGGCCTATCCCCACCAACCTCCACCTTGCCGAGCACGGCCTTCGCCACAAGTCCACGCTCCGCTAGAACTCTAGCGACGCGAATAAAGCTTTGACGCAAATTTTTCCTTCAATATGAACACCCCCCAGCCAAAATTCACAAAATAAGTACGGTCATCCAAGAGTCTTAGTAGTTAAGCTCTAACTTTGGTTAGGGGTTCTTCCAGTTGCAAATATGGGACCACGGACATGAGTGGCACCATGGCCCGGGATTAAAGATGAACTCCTCCTTCTCCATTTCTTCTCGGAGGCTACGGAGTTGGGCTAAGAATCCATTAACATCAGGTTTAACGGCACGTTCTACCCCACGTGAAAGGTATAGAATGATGCCTCGTCGAACGGGGTATCCTTTCTCATCAAGTAAAATCTTGTATCCACCGAGTTGAAGTTTGTCCTCCTCTCTCGGCCCACGTGTTTTGAATTCTACGAGTTTCTCATCCGAAAGGTAGCAATCTGGTTTTCCGTGAAATCTGTGGTCAAGGGATACAAGGGTTTCCTCTCCTATTTTGAATTTCTCCCTTGCATTCACCCTCTTCGCCCAGCTCAGAAAGTTTGACCAGCAATGTTTCCTTCCTTCATTCGAGAAAGTGGGTTCAGCTCCAACAGTCAACCACCTATGGATGGCATTGTGTATTGTCCTTCCCTGCAACATTGGTGTCGTGGGAGGCCGCTTGGGGGCATGATTGAACTTAAAATGCACCCTCCCGTGACATTGAACAACATCCGTGACCCAGATGCCAACCTGCATTCTCCGCATATCCTAAAGTTTAAGTTGTCAGGAAATAAATTATTAGACCGTTTGGTGTGGCACGGCGCGGCTTGGTTCGGTCCGGTGCTGGCATGGTTAGGCTCGGCGTGGCCGGGCTAGGCAGGGCGTGGCATGGTGAGGTGTGGTATGGATTTAAGTCATTGCTCTGTCTTGACCGGTGATTTTTTTTAACCTTAACACAGAAATCAATTGTGGTTTGGTAAGGTTCGCTGCGGTTTGGCAAGGTAAGGCAGGGCACGGTCCGGCACGGTAAGGTGTGGTATGGTGAGGCAAGGTATGGATTTCAATATATAGGTTACAGGATGTTACTTCAATAGTTTTTACTCTCATAATAAACAAACGAATATCGCTTGGTGCGGTGCGGCACGGTCCGGCAGGGCACGGTATAGTATGGATCTAATTGCTGTGTCTTTGCCGTTGATTTTTTAACCTTAACACAGATAATCAATCGTGGTTCGGCTCGGCTAGGTGGGGTGAGGCAAGGTAGGGCACGGTCGGGTGAGGTTTGGTAAGGCGGGGCGAGGTATGGTATGGTTTAATTCATTGCTGGGTCTTAGTCAGAGTTTTTTACATGAACACAAATAATCAATTATAGTGTGGCTCGGTATGGCGGGGCATGGCATGGTCGGGCATGGCGCGGATTGGCGTGGTTCGGCCCGGTGTGGTTTGGCATGGCTCGGTGAGGCATGGTATGGATTTAAGTTTGCAGGTTCTCGTTAGGTTTTTAACTTCAGCACCAAAAATTTAGTGGTATGGTCCGGTCGGGTACGGCACGGTCCGGTAGGGCATGGCACGGTCTGGCGCGGCGCGGTAGAGCATGGCATGGTGAGGTAGGGTATGGATTTAAGTCATGGCGTATCTTAGCCGATGGGTTTTTTACCTAATACAGAGTATTAATTGTTGTTTGGCACGGTTTGGTATGGCTCGGTAAGGCACGGCGTGGTGCGGCGGGGTCCGGTTAGGTTGGGTTCGGTTTGGCATGGTGAGGTATGGTAAGGATTTTGATGTTCTTCCGATAGTTTTTTTATTCTAATACTAATAAACAAATGTAGCTTGGTCGGGTATGGTATGGCACGGTCCGGCATGGCATGGCAGGTCGCGGTGCGGCACGGCATAGTATGGCATGGCGCGGCAGGGTAAGGTATGGTATGGATTCCGATAGTTTTTTGCCCTGATGCGAATAGACTAGCATATTGGGTCTGGTGTGGCATGGCTAGGTAGGGCATGGCATGGTCCGGCATAGCACGGTGCGGCATGGCATGGCGGGGTGAGGTATGGTATGGATTTTTGCGCGTGTCTTTGGAGTTAGTTTTTTTAACCTTAATACAGAAAATAATTAGGTGTGGTCCGGCAGGGTGCGGCAGGGCAAGGTACGTTAGGGCGCGGTAGTGCACGGCTAGGCAAGGTATGGCGGGGCAGGGTATGGTATGGATACCTTTTTACACCAAGTCTACAACAAACGTTGGGTGAGTAAATGAAAAAGTTTAAAGTGAAGATTCGTGGCGTCGCGCCTTTGCTCCAGCACAGGTTTCCGGAAACTGAGGAAGATAAGCCCCAAAGGAGAAAGGTCGGGGTTTTGGACTGGAGCAAGGAAGTGGAGGAGGCGTTGTACAAAAAATCAGATGGAACAGTCTATGAGCCATCCACACACATCGAGGGAGCCATGATAAAAGCTGCTTCTAATTTCCAGATACCCGGGAGAGGCAAGAAAACTTACAAGGACCTTTTCAAGTCGGCCGTTTTTGTTGAGCCCTTAGAAATCCCGCTGGAGCCGCAAAAGTACACAGTGGATAGGCGTCCAGTTGTCATGCCAGGGGGGCGGATAGTGCGGTCAAGACCCAAATTCGAGAACTGGGGACTTACCTTCGATGTGATTGTTACCGAGGAAGAATTACGCGCAGAAACTGTCAAAAACATTCTAATATACGCGGGAAATTACATAGGGATTGGCGACTTCAGACCCAAGTTTGGACGCTTTGAGGTTGTAGAATTCAAGGACGTGACCCCTAAAAGCAAATAAAATAATCAACTCAATTATTACTTTTAGTGATATGGCGGGAGCCAGAAGCGGGAAAGCGAGGCTGCCACCACGCAAGTGCGAGCACTGCGGACACCGGTCTACTGATGTTGGGGTTCTCATTAATCCCGCTTGTTGCAAACAACGTATTTAGCGATCTTTACCCCACATGGTTTCGCAACGATTTCAACCCCTAAATTTAAGTTTTCTATTCACCATCGCTAACTGGGCACAACATGAAGCAGTTGCACCTAGCCCAAGTTCACCGCTCCCTTGGCGCAGAGTTCATGCCTTTCGCTGGCTGGGAGATGCCGATTAAGTACACGAGCGTCGCCGAGGAACATCTCGCAGTCCGCAACGCGGTCGGGCTTTTCGACGTCAGTCACATGGGTGAGTTTCGTGTGACGGGGGAGGGGGCCACGGCCTTCCTCCAGCACGTGACCTCGAACGACATTTCCAAACTCAAAACCGGGAGTGCTCACTACTCCACGATATTGAACAAACGCGGCGGCACGAAGGATGACGTGCTCGTCTATCACTTGGGCGAGCGGGAGTTCATGATTGTGTGCAACGCTGCCAATGTGGAGAAGATCAGCACTTGGCTAACCCAGCACGCGGGCAAGGAGGTTGTGTTGAAGGACATCACCATGAGCACGATCCTGCTGGCACTGCAGGGGCCTCGAGCTCAGGAGGTGCTCCAGCAGCTCACGGGGTTCGAGCTCTCGCAACTCAAGCGGTTCAAGGTTGCCCCCATGGAAGTCGCGGGAGTTCAAGTGCTCGTGAGCAGGAGCGGTTACACGGGCGAGGACGGGTTCGAACTCTTCATAACCGATGAGCCAGCTTCAAATCCCATACGTGGTAAAAAGCTCTATGATTCTTTGATGCAAGCGGGAAAAAAGTTTGGAATCAAACCCTGTGGGTTGGGCGCACGCGATACAACACGCCTCGAAGCTGGGATGTGCCTTTACGGCCACGAGCTGACCGAGCAGATCACGCCGCTGGAGGCGCGAATCGACTTCGTAGTCAAGTTCGAGAAGGGAGAATTCATCGGTCGCGAACGCTTGCTTGAGCAAAAGACTGCTGGGCTCAAGCGCGCCCGCATAGGGTTGCGGATGCTCGAGGCGGGGGTGCCGAGGGAGGGGTACAAATTGTTTAGGGATGGTCGGGAGGTCGGCTTCGTCAGCTCTGGCACCTTCTCACCTCTCCTCAAAGTCGGGATAGCGATGGGCTACGCCACGCCGGGACTCGAGCTGGGGGAGAGGATTTCGGTGGAGATCCGCGGCAAACCTCGCTCGGCTGAAGTCGTGGACTGGCCCTTTTACGATCCCGGGCGATATGGTCACTTGAGGCGGTAAGAACTCCACACCAAATTTCAACTTCAACCCTCGTCGGATTTAAGGCAGATGTGCTAATAGTACCGTCGGTGTTTGGGTGCAGCTCATAGCTCTCGAGGGGATACCGAAAATAAAAAAAGGCGACGACTTGGGCGAGCTTATCTTGCGCGCGGCCGAAAAACAAAATATTTCTTTTGAGGAGAATGATGTCGTCGTCCTGGCCCAAACCATTGTCTCGAAGTCCGAGGGGAACGTTGTAGACTTGCGCAAGGTCAAACCAAGCAAGCTGGCCGAGCGAATAGCAGGACGGCTGGACAAAGATCCGCGGGAGATAGAGGTGATCTTGCAACAATCGAATGAAATCGTGCGGCTGAGGCACGTGATCATCTCGCGCACCAAACATGGCTTCATCTGCGCGAATGCTGGAGTCGACCACTCGAACGTTGAACCCGAGCATGTGACGATATTGCCGGACGACCCCGACGCTAGCGCCGCGAGGGTTCGAGACTACATCAGGCGTAAGCTGGGCGTAAATGTAGCGGTAATTATAACCGACACTCAAGGGCGGGCCTTCAGAATGGGCTGTGTCGGCGTTGCGGTTGGTGTTGCAGGTATGAATCCCTTGCTCGACCTCCGGGGTAAGCGAGACCTATACGGCAAGGAGCTGCGCGTGACGATAACTTCTCCAGCTGATGCTTTGGCTTCGGCAGCTGTAGCGGTGATGGGAGAGGCGAGCGAGGGCACCCCCGTGGTGGTGATAAAGGGTGCATCATATGATCGAAGCCAAGGGAGCGCCCGAGATCTCGTGAGGCCCCTAGAGCAGGATTTGTTCAGGTGATTGATTGCTAACCGTTCTTTCGGGTGGCACTGGAACCCCAAAGCTCCTCCAAGGGCTCGTTCGGCTTGTCGGGCAGGATGAAATATCGGTGATTGTGAACACAGCTGAAGACTTGGAGGTTTCGGGCTTGTACGTTGCTCCAGATTTGGATACCGTCACATACACGCTGGCTGGAATAGTGAACGAGGAGACTTGGTACGGGATGCGTGGGGACACCTTCGCCTGTCACGAGCTGCTGGGGATTTTGGGCGAAAAGGAACTCCTCCGGATCGGGGACCGGGACCGGGCGGTGAAGCTTCGGCGCACGCTGTTGCTTAAGCGCGGTAAGGCGCTCTCGGAAGTCACGAGGGAGCTCTGTAAGAGTTTGGTTGTGCGGGCAAACGTCATGCCGATGTCCGACGATCGCGTCCAAACGCGCATCGAAACCAAGTCGGGCACCCTCAGCTTCCATAGATTCTGGGTGGTTCGACATGGGGATGACAAGGTCAAGGGCGTGAGCTTCAAGGGGATAGAAAATGCTAGGCCAGCCCCCGGGGTGCTCAATGCGATCGAAAAGGCGAAGGCGATCCTCATCGGTCCAAGCAATCCTGTGACGAGCATCGGCCCAATCCTGGCAATCGCGGAAATCCGGGAAGCGATCGTCCAGAAAAGGGAGCGCGTGCTGGCGGTGAGCCCTATCGTGGGCAACGCTGCTGTAAGCGGTCCCGCGGGGGCGCTGATGCAGGGATTGGGTTACGAGGTGAGCCCTCTCGGAGTGGCACGGATGTATCAGGGGGTGGTGGGAACCTTGGTCATCGACCGGGGCGACGAAGGTCACGCGCTGGCAGTCCAGGAGTTAGGGATCAATCCAGCGTTCGCCGATTTGCTCATGCCGGACCTCTCCTCGAGGATTGGGCTCGCGCGCGAAGTGCTCTCGCTAGCGGGGGTTCGTCGGGGAGTTGTGGCTCGCGGCAGTAATGAAGAATAAATTAATCCCCATTTTTCGGCACTTCTTTCAAATTTTATTTTTATTTTTCTGATAGCCGATGGGCTACTTTTGGATTCAAATCATAGTTTGGGAGATTTCTAACGAGTGTGTTCGTTTAATTTCTTAAATTTCGAAGGATCCGCGTTATTTAAGTTTTAAAAATTTTAGGAATTTTTCCTCCGAATTTCCAAAGAAGAATCGAAACTAAAACTAAAATCCAGAAAAATATGCTGAGAATAGGTATCGGCTCCGCCCCAATTCCGGCGAGTACACCCCAAACAAAGCCTATCGCAGCTGCAAAGGAGAGGAGCCATCCAAGTGATCCAATCAACTTCCAAGAAGAGTCCTTTAAAGACCGTCTGATTGATTTTTTAGAAATTGCTGATGAAGCACAAAAAATCAACATAAAACTAAGCGTGATTACCCAAAAAAGCTTAAGAGAGTTAATCACATTCCTTTCTATTTTCACCGATATGGTATTATTCTCGAATGATATTTTTGCTTCCAAGAATGAATGTCCAGGGACATCCACCCTATTCTCGTGTTTTTTAAATGAAATGTTATCTTCTGTTTTCAGTTCAGTAAGATACGTATCAAATGGATATAGCCAGCTGGAACCAAAAAATCTTACTTGTCGAGAAAAATAGAATGATTTATTAGCATTATCAAAAACTAACACCTCTGAATCTTTGCCCAACAAACTTTCATATTCTAGCACAATGCTCTCGATACGAATTTCGTTTTCAGGCGTTATTTTTATCTCCATATTTACATACGGTAATTGTGGATCCAAACCGATCAAAATACCGATGAAAAAATCCTTAATTTCAATCAATGTTTCTTCTGGACCTATCTTAACTTCCGGTTCAATAAGTCCAAATCCACTGAGGTCGGAGATATTTAATTCTCTAGGATACACAATTATTTTTACATAATTTTGAGATTCATAAAAAGTTTTTGATTCAATTGAGTATATGTTTAAATAAAAATCTTCTTCTTTAGTTATCGTCGAGATATAGTCCCCTTCTACAACAACCACTATTCCTCTATCACTTCCTGATAGTCCAAATGGAGAAGTAACAGTTAATTCTCCGCTAATATTCTCCTCAAAATTATCCATGAGCACTTTTGTTGGCCAATTATTCAAATTTATTGCTAGAGGGCAAACATAACTTGAAGGAGTTTCAAGTTCGCACTTGAATTTGTAGTAAATAGCTTCTCTAAATTCTACGCCAGAAGCGGAGGAAACTATTTCTTTTTTACCAAACATCGTATAATCACAAGCAACACCCAATTCATTATCTATAAAGTCCCCAATAGGGCGGCATAATATTTCTCCATTTTTTTCAAAGCAAAATTTAACATTTTTAATAAGTGTTTCACCGTCTAATGTGAAAATAGGCTCAGAATCTCTATGATATTCAAGTTTCTCTGAATTTTTTTCGTTACAACCGACTTCCCCCACTAAAGCCAAAAGAAATAACAAAATTACCATCAGTTGAAAGTACTTAAATCTCATTATATCACGATTTAATCTTTCTTTTAACAATATTTGATTTGCCCCAAAGCTCTTTCGTATGCTGTCTTGAAGCCTATTCTGAATATGCTGACCCTTTTAAATTGTTCATATTTTAAGCTCAAAACCAGCTGATATAAGAAGTAAGGGGGAATATGACAAAGGAAGAATAGAGCTAGAAATCAAAATCGAGGCAGGAAAACATCTGCATTACACAAACTCGTAGGTCGTAGTTCGCTGCCTGGGCGTACGTCCGAGCTGGAGAATGAGCCCCCTCAACTGCTCGGGCATCATCACCTGCCGCTCTCCCCCGGCCGCACGTGTAATGTTCTCCTCGAGCAGCGTTCCCGAAAGGTCGTTCGCCCCAGCGCAAAGCATGAGCTGCGCCCCTCGCGGCCCGAGCTTCACCCACGAGGTCTGGATGTTATCGATGTACCCAGCCAGCATCAGCCGAGCGACCGCATGCACGCGCAGGCTCTCGACGATGCGTGGTGGCGAACGTTCGCCATCGCTCCAAAGAGGGGTATTGTAAGGCATGAACGCAAGCGGGACAAACTCCGTGAAGCCCCGGGTCTCGTGCTGGATTTTGCGGATTAGCGCCAGATGTTGGGCTCGCTCGCTCGCGGTCTCCACGGTGCCGTAGAGCATGGTCGCGGTCGTGGGCAGGCCCAATCGATGACAGGTTTTGATGGTGTCAATCCATTGGCTCGTGCTGATTTTTTTCGGGCAAATTATATTACGCACGCGGTCGACCAGAATTTCAGCAGCGGTTCCCGGCACGGAGTTTAGCCCAGCCCCGCGCAGGGTTCTGATTACCTCCTCGATCGATAACCCATCTTGCTCAGCGATGTGGTTCAGCTCGGCGGGGGAGAAGGCGTGGATGTGGATGCTGGAGGAAACCGCACGCACCGCCCGAAGGATAGCGAGGTAATTTTCAAGCCCGAACTTGGGGTGCAGGCCGCCTTGAATGCAAACTTCAGTCGCACCAAACTCTAACGCTTCGCGAACTTTTCTCCCGATTTGCTCAGGAGTGAGTACGTAGGCATCGGGGTCGTCGAGCGAGCGTCTGAAAGCGCAGAACTTGCAAGAGCCCACGCAAACATTAGTGAAATTTATGTTTCGATTAACAACATAGGTGACGATTTCTCCGACCCTGCGGCGCCTCACTTCATCCGCAACACTAACTAGCGCGCGCAGCTCTTCGCCATCGGCTTGAAACAACCGCTCGCCCTCGGCCACTCCCAGCTCCTCACCAGCCAGCGCGCGTTGCAGGATCTCTTCGAACTCCGGCTCAGCGCGCGCGGTATCCGTTCTCGTCAGCAAGCTCGAGGAGTTCCTAGAAAACATTGTTAACACTGTCAATGCCCCCTAGTTTGACCCCTTCGCGAGGGGAGGGTTAACTCCATGCCCTCTAGCTTGGCCCTCATCCGGCCAACATCCACCGCCGAGCAACAAGCTCAACCTCGGCCTCGCCAAGGTGACAGCAGTGCGGGGTGTAACCCGCTCGCCAGCGGCACTCGCTCCCTTTACATCTCCGCTGGGCATCCTTCCATCGGTGCCCGACCGGGGCTTCAGGAATTCGTGCCGATGACCGTAAAACGATGAGATAACTTTTCCCGCGTGGGCTCGCCTGCGCTTGGAGATTCGCTTGAGCTGCTTCGCATCCAGTCGCTCGCCGTAGCCGAGCGCTCTGCGACCGATCACAAGGGCCGCGAGCTGGTGCCCATTAAAGCGCGAGAACCGCTTTCCATACTCCAGCCCGCCCGCGATCGAGGAGTAGCTAGCGTTCACCTCCGCACAGATCCAATCGAGCTTGAGTGCCCGAAGCTTGATAAGTTCGACAAGCTTCTTTCGGAGGAAGTTTGAACATATCCGATTTGCGCAGTGATTTCCCTCTCGGGTCATCCCGAAGTGAAGCCGTTCGATGATAATTGTGTTGCACCCGTAGCTCTTTGCCCACCTGAAAGCCCGCTTGACGAGATTTGCGGCTAGCCACTCCCGCTTCTCCACGCGGGCATGAATAAGCGCTGGCTCGCGGAACCATCGCGATGCAAACAAGTTCCCGTCGGGCGCAACGATAGTGACTGCCAAACCTTCTGGATTGACATCAATCGCGGCTACACGCTTCTCGTTCCATCCGCACGAGGGCGTTTCATCGACCTCGAAAGAGATGAGAGTCTGATAATTTCGTTCGCCCCGCTTCACCCGCACCGAGTAAGCGACACCAGAGGCGAGCGCTGCATTGAGCAATCGCTGATAGTACTCTGGTACGCGCAGCCCTACTTCGAAATCTCCGCTCGGCCAGTTCCGCACTTCGATCGCGTAGCCGCCATCTTGCTTGACGACGCGGGTGTTCGCGTTTCCTTTGCAGTTCGCCTGCCCGACGGAGAAGAACTGGTTTGCCCGCCTGCGCCGCCATTCCTCGCGTGAGCCCTTGCCCTTCGATAGCTCCTCAAGCAGCTTGCGCGAGCCGAACACCGCGCAGGGCACTGTTCCGGGAGCGATGTGTTTTTTGATTTCGACCTTCTTGCGCTCAAGTTTCTTAATTCGCGCCTCGTATCCAGCTTTCTTCAGCGGATCGGAAACCCGCTCGAGCCTGCGCCTGACGCGGGCGATCTTCTCCTCGTACATCTCAACATAAAGTGGCAGGGGCTCGCGCTGCGATTCGATGACTCCCTTGGCCTGTGCGACCGCCCACTGGCACCATCGCCAGTTTGCAACGCCGTAGCGCGTCTGTAGGAGACGCACGATCTCGTTTGAGCACTTTCCATCAAGCAATCGGTTGTAGGCCGTTCGAACCATCGAGGAAAACACGCGGCAAATCACATCGAGCTTTGGCTCGTTGCCGCGCGGCTCAATCAACGCTCTAACCGTGTACTGCAACTCCAATCGCCTCTTACTTATTTTTGAGGTTTTATTCAAACGATTTTTGGGGAGAGAGGTCACCGAAAGTATTCGCTCCTCTGGCTTGTCTAGATTTTCAAAAACGCGCCCATTTTGGCGGTTTGGCGCAGTTATCTGGACTTTCGGTTCATGGCATTTCCATGGAAAAACACCGAAAGTAATCCTCAAGTTACTTATAGAGCAGTCAGTTTCGTCGGGATTTGTGAATGTATTATATTGGGTTATTTGCAACTGTTGTGCATCTCCCTTAAGTTCGGCTGGTAAGTTGTTATACTCAGCAAGCGAAGTAACCGTCCTTATCTGCAAGCTCTTGCACAACTTTTCTAACCTCCCTCGACATGAATCTCTTATCTTTCGCATAACGCGGGTAGATTGGCAAACGCTCGCGTGGCACGAATCCAGCACGCTCGATTGCGGCTCGAAGCTCTGCGACGCTCGGCCATGGGTCCTCAGGATTAATGTAGTCTGGCGTGAGCGACGAGATACCACCAAAATCGTTTACTCCAGCTAGAAGGACAGCTTCAACCGCTTTTTCGAACCCACAACCTCCCAGTTGTACAACTCCCCCGTTGTATGACCCAAGGTTATCAAAACTAGTTCGAGTTTCACGTTTGGGGATACAACTCCCCCGTTGTACAACTCCCCCGTTGTAGTCCAGCAAGTTGGGTGGAACTTGGATGTTCATCTCGGGCATCAACGACCGCGCCATCACGACAGTTGCAAGCAATTCCTTCGTGCTTGGGCGAGGGCAGTTTGCCATGGGTGTGTTCGGCTTGGGCGCGAATGGCTGGATGATAACCTCTTGGATGTGATCATAGCGTTTATGCAACTCCTGAATTGCGAGCAGCGAGTGCACACGGTCATTGGGGCTCTCGCCCACGCCGATTAGTAGCCCCGTCGTGAATGGGATTCGAAGTTTCCCCGCAACCTCGATGACCTCTAGGCGGAGCTTCGGGTCCTTGCCTGGGCTGTTCCGATGCACGGGAAGCTCGGCGGCGCATTCGAGCATCAGCCCCATGCTGGCGTTGAAGTGGCGCAGACGTCGTAGCTCTCGCTCCTCAAGCAAACCAGCGTTGGTGTGAGGGAGCAAGCCCAGCTCCAGAATGCGCTCGCAGAGGTTCCCGAGGTAGTCGACCGTGTTTTCGTATCCGAATTTCTCTAATTTTTCTCTGGCCTCGGCGTGAACCTCGGGTCGTTCGCCGAGCGTGATCAGGGCTTCAGAACAGCCTGCAGCCTTCGCTCGTTCGGCAAGTTTGATGGTTTCCTCGGGCGACATAAACCAGGCGCCATCGTTTGGGTCGCGCCTGAATCCACAATAGAGACAGTGGTTGCGGCAGAGGTTCGTGATGGGTAGAAAGACGTTCCGGGAGTAGCTAATTTCCAGACCTAATTGGGGGTTGGAGTTCATCCAAATACCATCATAAAGATGTGTGGTGCCATAAATGTGTTTGATTCGCATGCCTACCTGGGCAATCATCCCTGTCAAGCGCCTGAGCGAAGCGAAGTCGAGCCTCAGCGCGAAATTAACCCCCAAGCAGCGCAGTCGACTCGTGCTTTCCATGTTAGCGGATGCGCTGGGGGCGGTGCACCAAGCGCCCTCCATCGCCAGCGTCGCCGTCATCTCGCCCGACGAGAGGGTGCTGAGCTTTGCTCGCCTCCACGGTGCCGAGGGCATCGCTGAGCCGGGCTTGGGGCTGAACGAGGCGTTGAAACTTGCGATTCGTCACGCGATTTCCAAGGGCATAGATTCAGTGCTGATCCTGCCCGCCGACCTCCCGCTCCTAAAAAGTGTTGATGTTGAAAATCTCATCGCGGCTGCGTCCGCACCCAAGGATGTCGTGATAGCCCCCTCGAAGGCCAAGGGCACCAACGCCCTCTTCCTGCGCCCACCCGACCTCATCAACCTCAGGTTCGGCGGGGAAAGTTTTCCGCTGCACGTGAAGGAAGCTTCTCAAGCCGGAGTGAGACCACGAATTTATCGCTCCACAACCGTCGCCCTCGACATCGACAAGCCAGAAGACTTGTTAAGCGTCGAAACTCTTGGCTTGGGCACGCGGACTTACGAATTCTTGCACTCGCTCCGCAGCTAAAACAGTACTGACACGAACCGAAGAATGAAATGCACCCTTTCTTAATGTACAAAAAAGTACTGAAAAGGCTTAAATTGGCACAACAAAAATGAAAAAGGTGGTATTGATGGTGAAGGGAACTAAATTCCTGCTTGATGAGGAGGAAATCCCCAAGGCATGGTACAACATCCAAGCTGACCTCCCGACGCCTCTCGATCCACCCTTGAATCCTGCGACTGGAGAACCTATCAGTCCGGAAGCGTTGGCCCCGATTTTCCCGATGGAGTTGATAAAGCAGGAGGTCAGCCAAGAGCGGTGGATTCGGATACCGGAGGAGGTCCGAGACATCTACCGACTTTGGAGGCCGACGCCGATGTATCGGGCGGTGAGATTGGAAAAAGCCCTGAAAACTCCGGCGAAAATTTATTATAAATGGGAAGGAGTCAGCCCACCCGGGAGTCATAAACCGAACACGGCCGTGGCGCAAGCGTATTACAACATGAAAGAGGGTGTGAGTAGGATGGCCACGGAGACCGGGGCGGGCCAGTGGGGAAGCTCTCTCGCTTTCGGCACTTGTTTGTTTGGTTTGGACTGCACGGTTTACATGGTCAGGGTCAGCTATGAACAGAAACCATACCGTAGAATCCTAATGGAGACATGGGGGGCCGAGTGCATCCCTAGCCCGAGTACTCGGACGAAATTCGGGAGGGAGATGCTGAAGAAAGATCCCAAGTGTCCGGGCAGCTTGGGGATTGCGATTTCTGAGGCCATTGAAGATGCAGCAACACACGAGGACACGAAGTACTCGCTTGGGAGTGTGCTCAACCACGTCTTGCTGCATCAAACCGTCGTGGGCTTGGAGTGCAAGAAACAATTCGAGATGGCCGGGGATTATCCAGATGTCATGTTCGGGTGTGTGGGGGGCGGGAGTAACTTTTCCGGTGCCTGTTTCCCATTTGTTGCAGACAAGTTAACTGGGAAGAAGCCTGACTTGCGCGTGGTATCATGTGAGCCGAAAGCCTGCCCAACTCTAACGAAAGCCCCTTATGCGTACGATTTTGGTGATACGGCAAAAACAACCCCCTTGTTGAAGATGTACACTTTGGGTCATGAATTCATTCCGCCACCAATTCACGCGGGCGGGCTCCGTTATCATGGCGATGCACCGCTCCTATGTAAATTGACCAAAGAGGGCGTAATGGGGGCAGTTGCATTTCACCAAACAGAGGTTTTCAAAGCGGCTGTAACATTTGCGCGAACAGAGGGATTCATCGTGGCCCCAGAGACAGCACACTGCGTGAAGGCAGCAATAGACGAGGCATTGAGGTGCAAGCGGACTGGCGAGGAAAAAACGATCTTCTTCGCAAACAGCGGCCACGGGCACTTTGACTTGGGAGCCTACGATGCTTACCTTACGAAAAAATTGATGGACTACGAATACCCGGCCAAATTGGTCAAGGAAGCGCTGGCGAAGTTGCCGAAGGTAAAACCGAAGATAAAATGAGGGGGTGAAAAAATACCGGTAGCATTCGTCCTCGTCGACGCGGATGTTGGGAAGGTCCGGGATATTTTGAGCGAGCTGAAGCGAACAAGGGGGGTTGCCGAGGTCTACAGCGTTGCAGGGCCGCACGATATCGTGGTGAAGCTGAAGGCGGAGAAGTTTGAGAAGGTGGCCGAGGCCGTGACCAAGAAACTCCACAAGATCGGCGGGGTCAAGAACACCTTAACACTTTTCGCCTTCGAGTAGGAGATTCAGATGCCCGTTGCATTCGTCCTCGTGAACACCGAGCTGGGGCGGATAGAGGAGGTCCTCGACAAGCTGCTCGAGATAGACGAGGTCGTCGAGGCATACTCCGTCGCTGGCCCCTACTCGATAGCGACGAAGGTTGAAACCGACACGTTCGAGAAATTGGTGAAGGTTATCCCGGAAAAGCTCCACGGGATCGACGGAATAACCAAGACCATCACCCTGCTAGCTTTCGGTACGGGGCTAAAATTCCGAACAGATGCGTGTGAGCAGGCGAAGGGACTGGCGCAGCGAGGGGACATGAAGGCTCTCTATGTGCTTTGCCGGGATTGTAAACAACTAAAACTCTGCGCTTACGGCGCTCGAGTAATCACGTATGGATTTTGAGGCGCCTCAGTTCGCCCATCATCAAATCATTGCAAATGCTCAGACGATGTCGTACATCATCGGCGTTTAGAAATAGTTTTTCTCGAATAAGAATTTTGTGGGACAAAACTAGTAGCCGAACATTTTCTCCGGCTTCAGCACCTCGGGCATCTTGACGGGGGGCAAAACCTTCGCAATGGCTAGGTCAAAATCTCCTCGTTCGACCATTTCTCGCCCATCGCGGATCGCGAACATTCCGGCCTCGGTGCAGACGGCCTTTATGTCGGCACCCGTCGCTCGCTCGGTCCGCTTCGCGAGCTCTTTCACGTCCACATCATTCGCGAGGTTCATGCCCTTCACGTGAATTTTGAAGATGATAACTCGTGCCCTTTCATCGGGCAGGGGGAAGTGAATGAGCCTATCGAAGCGCCCAGGACGGAGCAACGCTGGGTCGAGGATGTCCGGACGATTGGTCGCGGTTAAGATCTTGACATCGCCTCTGGGTTCAAATCCATCCACTTCTGCCAGCAGCTGCATGAGGGTACGGTGAACCTCGCGGTCGCCGCTCGTCGAGGTGTCGAGACGTCGGGCCCCGATCGCGTCCAGCTCATCGATGAAGACGATCGAGGGCGCCTTTTCCCGGGCTAGTTCGAACATCTCGCGGACCATCCGAGCCCCTTCGCCGATGTATTTCTGCACGAGCTCGGAGCCTATCACGCGGATGAACGTCGCGCGGGTTTCGTGGGCGACCGCTCGGGCAAGCAGGGTTTTCCCAGTCCCAGGGGCGCCGTAGAGGAGAATCCCCTTGGGCGGCTCAATCCCCACTTTCTTGAAAAGGTCCGGCTTGAGCATGGGAAGTTCAACAGTCTCCCGAATTTCACGAATCTGGTTCTCCAGCCCGCCTACATCGTCATAAGTGACTTCGGGCGCTTCCTCGATTTCCATCCCCAGCACGAGCGGGTCCTTCCTCGAGGGCAGCACCTCCATTATGCTGAAGTTTCTCTGGTTGAGCGCGACCCGCGTGCCCGGCTTGAGCTCTTCGGGCTTGATGAACTGTGACGCGGTGACGACGAAATGTGGTCCGGTGCTGCTTCGAACGATCGCGCGCCCATCTTCGAGCACATCGAGGAGGGTTGCGGAAATCAGGGGTGGCGCGCGGATGCGGTCGAACTCGGCTTGGAGGCTCCGAAGTTCTCGCTCGATGCGCACGTATTGGCTCTCGAGTGAACGTTTTTCGCTCTCCAAATCGCGGATGCGGTGCTCCAAGCTGTGGATGTAATCCGAGACATAGTTCTCATCAAAAGCACTGGTCCTATGCCCCTTGGGTTTGGCTGCATCTGACATTTTCCTCTTGGAATACTATGTCGAGGTGCTTTTAAGTTTTCAGTGGAAATATGGGTCGTAGTGAACAGAGCTTTAGAAATGCAACTGTTTTTCAAGCAATCGGGGACAGAATATAAATGTTTATGAAAAATGAATAAAAATTGGAGGTGGAAAATGCCGACCTATATTCTTCTTTCGACCATCTCGGCTAAGGGGAAGAAAACACTTGGTTCCAAGCCCGAAAGGATTCGAGAAGTCAACAGGGAAATCGAGGCCCACGGCGCAAAGGTCATCGCCCAATATGCAGTGCTTGGCCCGTATGACTTCGTGAACATCGTTGAGGCGCCTGACAACGAAAGCATCACCCGCGTTTCTGTGGAGCTGGGGGCTCGTGGAACCATTCAAATCATGACCTTACCAGCCATACCCATAGATGATTTCATCAAGGTCTTAAAGAAGTAAAAAAGATAGACATTTTGAGGTAATGCCCCTTAGTTCCCTGAATCGAGCTCGACAGCTATTTTTACTATTTTTATTAATTGATTGATTTAAAATTTCATGAATTCTTAAGTCGCTATTCACCATATTTATAAATGGTGCCATGCGCGTTATGCTCGTCGAACGCCGCTCACCAGGCGAAAAATCGAGTCTAGAAGAGCTCGCCGCTTTAGCGCGAACGCTCAACCACGAGGTCGTCGGCACCTTACAGCAAGTACGGGAGCCAGATCCCGCTTACCTCATAGGCAGGGGCAAAGCCGAGGAGCTCGCGGACTTGGTCGGTTCAAATGGAGTCGAGCGCGTTATCTTTAACAACCAGCTCACCCCCTCACAGGCCTACAAGCTCTCGCGGCTCGCGGGGGTCGAGGTGATCGACCGCTTCCAGCTCATCCTCGAGATCTTCGCGATGCGCGCCGGGTCCCCCGAGGCGAAACTTCAGGTCGAGTACGCAAGGCTGAGCTATGAGCTGCCGCGCGTTCGGGAACAGGTGCGCGCAATGACAATGGCGGAGCAGCCCGGCTTTCGAGGCGGCGGTGAGTATGATGTGGATGTCCAGTACGACATGATCAAGCGGAAGCTCGGGAATCTGAGGCGAAAGCTCAAGTCGGTTGCAAAGGCGAGGGAGCAACGGCGGAAGCGAAGACGCCGCCTGGGTTTCAAGCTTGTGGCGCTCGCCGGTTACACAAATGCGGGGAAGTCGACCTTGCTGAACGCCCTGACTGCTGCAAACGCCGAGGTCGACGATATGCTCTTTACCACCCTCATGCCGCGAACGCGCGCCCTGAAGGCGAGCCGGAAGGCCCTGCTCACCGATACGGTGGGATTTATCGACGGTCTGCCCCCTTGGCTGGTCGAGGCCTTCAAGGCGACGCTCGAGGAGATATACCTAGCCGATCTCGTGGTATTTGTGCTCGATGTTGCTGAACCCCTGCCAGAAATCATCCGGAAGTTCCGAGCGTCCCGCGAAGTGCTGGCGGAGTATCCCGTGAGGATAGTCACGGCTTTAAACAAGGTCGACCTCATCCCCCGCGAGGAACTTGAGTGTAAGCTCGAGGCACTTAACCATCTGACAACGAATGCCATCCCTATTTCGGCGCTCAAGCGCACCAACTTGGGCTCGCTCGTTGAAATGATAAGGACGAGCGTGTTCGGGGGCGGGAAGCTCGCTTGAGAAGGTCGATATCGCGCATCAGTCCCATTCGGGGGTTGCCGCATCGCCATTTTCTTCGATAGGCTTCTTTTTTTGGCTCAGAACCTAAAAATAGTTTTTTAACGGGAAATTAGGCACAATACCAAGTAATAAAGGCAAAAAAGTCGAAAAATCGGGTTTAAAACCGTTATTAACGCATTTTTCTGCACGTTAGATTTATCTATGGGTTTTTAACATAGATTTAATGACCCAGGGAGGTGGGGGGAGAGATGGGCAAGAAAGTTAGTAAGAGCAAGAAAGCGGTTGAGAAACGCGCCAAGAAGGAAGAAATCCGGCAGAAGCCGTCGGAGGACCCCGTTTTGAGGGAGATTCTTACCCGGATAGCCGGCGAGCGTGGTTACGAGGTAGCGAAGGAGCTTGTGGATGAGGAGCTCACCGACGACGAGGTGGCGAAGCGAGTTGGCATGCGGGTGAACCTCGTGCGGAAGATTCTTTATGACCTATACGAGAACCGCGTGGTAAGCTACCGCAGGGTCCGGGACGAGCACAGCGGATGGTACATCTATTACTGGAAGATTGAGCCCGAGCGAGCGCGGGAGTACTTCGACAACAACAAGCGCCTCCTCATGCAAAAGCTCGAGGAGCGGCTCGAGGCGGAGCGGAGCACGATGTTCTTCAGCTGCGGGAACGGAGACCCCAAGGTATCGTTCGAACTCGCGGCGGAGAACGATTTCAAGTGCCCGCGCTGTGGGGGTAAGTTGGAGCTCTACGATAACTCGAGCGTGATCACGGCGCTCGAGCGCCAGATTGAATCGCTCCGACAGCACCTCGTTGGAAGTTAGAATTGGGTGATGTCACTCCCGATATGGAAACTTCCACTATTCATATAGGAAAAAACTAACCGGAAATCTTACTGTGTCTGCTGAGCACCCTTCGCCGTGTCCTATGCCGTCCACGCAGGTGGTAGATCATCGCGAGTAATGCCGCACCTAGACTAAGGGCTACAGCTCTGAGAACCCCTAGCCGTGCCGCTCTTCTGCGCCTCCTGTGCAGGTAGGCCGGTAAGAGTATTGCCGCGCCTATCGGGAACGCCAAGATCGCGAGAAGGGCAAGGTCAACCCCAGGCACCACCGGCGCACCCTTGACGACTGTCACGCAGGTATCACTGCCGGTCACCGAGGGGTCCGCCATGGATTTTGCGGTCACGGTGACAGTCATCGAGTCATTCTCAATGGCACCGGTCGGTATCCTGACGCTCAGCGTGGCATCGCCCGAAGTGCCCGCCGCGAGTATAAGCGATGTAGGCTCAATGCTCACGGACCAACCCTCGGCCCCCACAGCACTCAGGGTGTAAGTATCGTCGGTCGAGCCAGTGTTTTTGACCGTAACCGCGTAGTTGAGCGTTTCCCCGGGGGGCCCGCTCCTGTTCTCGGGTGAGATGGATACCTCGACCCTCCTGACAATTGTTTTGATGAGCAGGGTCCAGACGCTTGACCAGCCACTTATATTGCCAGCGGCATCTCGGGCCCTCACCTTCCACGAGTAATTATCGTCGGGCAGCTTGACCGTCGACGTGTAGGTGGATACGGGCACGGTCACCTGGACTTCAGGCGAGGAGAAGTCGGGATTGTCGTCGATGAGGAGGTCATAGTTCTCGGCTCCCGTCACATCGGACCAATCGAATGTCGGGGTGTTGTCGTCCGTTATCGTATCATCGGGCGGAGATATCAAGGAAGGCTTGCTAGGTGGTGCAACGACAGGTGTTGATATAGCGCCCGTCCATATTTTGATTAACTCCCACTTGGCTGGAGCTGGAGGGGCTGGAAGGGTGTTGACCGTACCCTTCCATATCTCGACGGTTCGCCACTCGGCTGGGGCTGGAGGGGTCTTGACCGCGCCCGTCCATATCTCGACGGTTTGCCACTTGACTGGGGCTGAGACGGTTTTGGTCCAAGTTTCGATGAGGTTCCACCTAATAGGTGCAGGAACCGTGCCAGTCCATGATTCCATAATTTGCCATTCAGCGGAGGCTTCAATTGTGCTGGTCCAAGTATCGATGAGGTCCCATCCGTGGAATATTATGTAAACGACCTCGAGATATGGATCGCTGCCATTGTACTCGCTTGAAGAGAAAATAATGGATAGTTCGTCGCCCCTGCTCTCAATATGGAGGAATCGGCCGTCATCGATTCCAACTGATGGCCCGCTTCCGTTATCATTTGCCCACCTAAGTCTGTAGCTTGAATATGCACGCCCAGCTTCGTGATCGACATTTAGCTGGTTCACCACCTCTAAATAGTCCCAGCCGGACGACATGAATTTGCCCAACCTGGTTTCCTCGTTTGTGAGGGTCTGAGCGTCGAATTCGGTGGTAGTTATATTTTCACCCCAGAGCTGATCGTCAACCCTGCTGAGTAGGATCCCCCCATCCCAGTTGTCAGCTGCAAATCTGTATAACCAGAGTTTCGCCGAAAGTATGTTTGATCTGGATGGAATGCTGTGGATATCGAATTTCAGTTGCGATCTTGAGTATCCCGTTCCATTTCCGCCAAATGCGTAGACATCAGCAGCTGGGTAGATTTCCGTTTTGATTTCCACCCCGGGTTCAATCGTGTAAGCTACGCACGAGTTCTCGTGGCCCGCTTTATCAGGTACTGTAAAGGCAAGCTTCGCTGGCACCATCAACGAAGCAATCGTCAGGGTCAACAGTAGGACCCCTTTAAAGCCCTCGGTCCTCACTTAAAGCCTCCTTTCCCAATTAAAAACAGGTGGTTAGAGCCTAAAATGTTGTCGATTTGCCATAAAATTAACCTCAATTATGACAGTAGAATTAGCCACAGTTTTACGCGATTCTCCGCGCGCACTTTACGGTGCGCACGGCCACTACCCTTTATGCTCTGATTTCAGCCATCAAGGCATTCCTTTCGTCGGGCGAGGCGTAGGGCAATTCGCTCTTGATCGCCCTATTTTTCAGATTGCCAAAAAAGAGAGAAATAAGTGTTAATGCCTAGTCATAACATGGGGAGCTAGTTGTTCGGGCGTGAGGATGCGCTTCGCGCGCTGCGCGAGGCTGGTTGTTCAAGGGAAGTCATCCAGCACTCGCTTGCCGTCGAGCGGATTTCCCTAAGGCTCGCCCGGCGAATTCGCGCGAATGGTTACAAGCTCGACATGCGTCTCGTGAGCCTGGGCGCAGTGCTGCACGACATCGGGCGGGCTCGAACACACGGCATCAGGCACGGGGTAGAGGGGGCCAAGATCCTGCGAGGCCTCGGGTTGGGCAAATTTGCGCGGTTTGCCGAGCGTCACTTGGGTGCCGGGATCCCAGCTGGGGAGGCAAGGGAGCTCGGGCTCCCAGCGCGGGATTTCATGCCCCGAACGCTCGAGGAGAAGGTCATAGCCTACGCGGACAAGCTGGTGATGGGGCGCCGCACGGCATCGTACGAGCAGGCCCTCGATTGGTTCAGGTCGGAGCTGGGGCCAGAGCACCCAGCGCTCGTTCGCTTCAAGGCGCTGCACCGCGAAATCAAGAAGATGGCAGGTCCCGGTTAGAAAATTTTGTGGTGGGCCCGCCGAGACTCGAACTCGGGACCTTCACCTTGTAAGGGTGACGTTTGTTAAGGGACTTTGCCCTTCTTAACCACTGGACCACGGGCCCAAGCTGAATTCTAGGCCCCGCGAATAAAAACATAGCCAGCTACGCCTTAACCACCAAGATCACATCTAGCACCACTATGGCGATGATTAGCAAGATCATGAGGAACTCAAGAGTTGTCGCGCGGTGGACATCGACCCGCTCCATCGCCATGGCATAGAGCTCCTGAAGTCGGTCGAGCTTCTTGTCGACGAGCGCGAGCCAGTCTGCGATGCGAAACCGCTCTGAGGAGATGCGGTAAAGCTTGCCCAGGTACCATTCGCCCGTGAACTTTTGGATATTTCGGAGGTCCTCGACAAGATCGATGACCTCGACGCGCAGCTCGGCCAGGTCACTTGCGGTCCTGTAAAGCTCGCTGTATTGGCGGCTCCCCCAAGTTATACCCATCCTAGGCCTAGAAAAAGCCCTACGAAGTGAGCTGTAGGCCTGCTCAACCCTTCGATCGAGCAGCTTGTCGTAGGTCTTGAGCTCAAGCAATTGAATCTTCGCGAACTCGATCATCCGGACGAGTTCATCGGTGTATTCGACCGCGCCGCTTATCAGCGCCGAATACCAGTCGACGAAAACGATGTCATCATTGGAATAGCTCAGGTAGAATTTCAGGGCGTCCTCGGTCTCCCTATCGCTCAACGACCGCCAGTCCTTCTCCTCCCGGAGCAGGCCAGCTGTCTGCTTCGAGAACTTCGTCAGGAAATCCTGCGCTGAGAGCCTAGGCTCCGTTTCCGCGATGAGGATCATGGTGTATATTTCCGGGTGTTCAAAAGCGATGTAAGGTGAGACTTTGGCGGGCCTCACCACCTTTTCAAGCTCTTTGAATAGCTCGAGGGGTACCTCGTCGAACTCGACCTCCTTACCAGCAACTTTTACTCGGCGCTCGTTGAGCCCGACGAGCTTTATCACGCTTTCAAGGCCGGCATCGCGGAACTCGATGCTTGTGTAGACACCTATGACACCTATGGGGAAGATGTGCCCTTCCAGGGTAGCCCTGTACCCGTCGATCTTCCTCGCCCCCAGATCCACTTCAAGGGGCTGAAGTCCCACCTCCTCGTATTTGGGCCCGAGGATTCTCGCCCCCCGTGCCCTGTGGCGCTCGACGAGGTTGAGCTTCCCGCGGGGTACACGGTCGAGTTCTATGTCTCCCCCGACGTCGTAGAAGTACTGGAAGACCACCCGCCCGGTCAGCGAGGGCATTTTTTCAGGCTTCGGCATAGGCTTCCCATATTAATGATTGTCGTGGAATTAAATAGCCGAAAATGGTCGCACTTATACAGCAAATTGTGGGTTCTAGGATGTGGAAATCTCTAGGTAAACTCTTTGTTCTTGTTTTCGCCAGAATGCTAGTTTTGTAACCAGCCTTCGAAACAGACTGTCGTATTTTCGTTTGAAGGCCTCTATGGCTATGGTCTCTTCTTCTTGCGGGAGAATGCGCACAACCACGTTCATCTTCGGTCCTGTTACCTTGCCGCGCATGGTACATGGCTCGATTGTTGCGTTCGGGTTACCTCGAATCCTCTTGACCTTCCAGGATTTGGCTCTTGTGTTCACATAAAGTTTGCCGTTACCCTCGGCGAACTCAACTGGGGTGGGCACTCCTTTTCCACTTTTGTAGAAGGTCGTTAGTCTGATGTACTTGTGCCCAAGGAAATCAGCAAATGTATTCCTCTCTTCCTTATCAGACATTCCCTTTTCACCTGTTCAAATGGATTGTCTGTATTCTTATATAACTCGATCAAGTGCGCCAGCCATTTTTAACCCATGGTGCGGCAGTATTTTCTTCTGTGCATATGGTTTCGAACCATGGAAGGGGGCGCTATAGAGAATCTCGATGGGAGTGCCGCTACTTTAGATGGAGATCATGGCGATTAAGCTACTACGTCTATCAAGTCCGGAGTTAACAATTTTCAAAAGAGCTTGAACGCTTGGCTAACGGTTTTAAGTGCTTTTATAAAGTCTTGGGCATGGTTCGAATTTTGGAACGCCTTTGTTATGGCGCCGGGGCAGGGATTTGAACCCTGGAAGCGCTTACGCGCCAACAGGTTAGCAACCTATAGCGGACCTAGTAAAGCTAGGCCTGTCGCCTTACCTGGCTGGGCCACCCCGGCATCCACTGTTATTTTTGTCGTTTGTTGTTTAAATCAATAAGTTGGCCTGTTTTTCCCGTTATAAACAACCTCCGCGTAAAGGCTTGGCGGGTAAATACGGAAATCACGCCGAAGCTCGCCGAACTTTTTGGGGCTTACGTGGGGGACGGAACAATGAGTGCCACTAGGAATGGAAAACTAAAACTGTCGATAGCAGCTAGCAAAGACGAAAAAGGATGGTTGGATTATCTGGCATCTCTCTTTGAACAGGCATTTTGCCATCACCCAAAAGTTCTGTGGAATTCAAATGTTTACAAAATCCAAATAGGAGTAAGTAAAATTTGCGAGTTCTTCAATGAGGTGGGTTTTCCCGCTGGCAAGAAAGCCTTGAGTGTTAGGGTTCCAAAAGTGGTGATGGATGCTAATGTAGGTGTAATTCAAAAAGTATTCTTAAGGGGGTACTTTGATGCTGATGGTTATCTGTCTTTTAAAAAAGGTAGACAAGACAGAAGCTCGAAATTCAAGAAAATCCATCACTATTATCCCCAAATCTCTCTTTGCTCAATTTCTAAAGAGTTGATTATCATAGATATAGGGCATATACTGGAATCTATTGGCTTCTGCCACAACATTTATGAAATGGCACCGAATGGGAAAGGGAAACACAAAAAATATCTCGCCACGATAAACGGTGCTACTCAACTCAAGTTGTGGATGAAAGAGATAGGGTCTTCGAACCCTGTGCACTCTAGCAAATATGAAGTCTGGAAAAGATTCAGATTTTGCCCGCCCAGAACTACACTTGAACAAAGGATAACGATTCTCTCTGGGCAACTTGATCCAGAAATTTTCTACAAAATTTAAGAGGCGGCGAGCACGCCCAAGGTCGACGCCTTCCCCGCGCGCCGATTGCTGGCCCATAGCTCCATTCCGTGGTCTGCCAGCGCCGAACGTCCTGTCCTACCCTTGCTGATTCGGCTCAAGGACAAGTTCGTCCTCGATCTTCCGCCCCTAGGGGGTTCAGCAGGTAAGAGCGGTTCTCCTCGACCCTACGGCCGAGGCCCCGCCGCCGCCGACCCAGCAGGACGGAACTTCGTCGCCGGGAACCAGGTCGACGTGCAGTTCCGAACGCCTTCCCCGAGCTTCGGCCCAGCATATAGCGGATTTCTGGTACAGAGGACCGCTAACCCTCCGCCTAGCTCGCCGCCATTTTAACTGAATTTTGGAGAAATAAGAGTTTTCCGCAGCCGCCTCAATCCCAGCCCCTTTAGGAGTTCGCAGCTCTTGCAAATGTTCGTTGAGGTCGGCTCGCCACAACTTTTGCACCTTCGCATTTCAAACTCGGGAACGACTCGCGCGAGCTGGGGCTTTAGCCGGTCGAACATCCGAAGGATCATGAACTTCGAGTTTGGGTGGTGGGCCTCGAGCTGGTTCAAAAAATCGCGAATCTCGGTGTGGATTCCCCCCGCGTAAGGGCAGACGGCAAGGTGCACCTCTAGTCCGCGGAGCAAGGCGTAGAGCGCCACCTCCTTCTCCGGAATCTCGCGCAGGGGCTTTATGCGAGGAACGAAGCCCTCACGCGGGGAGTAGGCTGGCCCAAGGCGGTGAAGCCTGGATAAGTCGGCCCGCACGTAGTTGAGCATGATCGCTTGAACTTCGTCGTCGAGGTTGTGTGCGGTGGCGAGCTTGTCCGCCCCCAGTTCGCGGGCAGCCTGGTTGAGCAGCGAACGGCGCATCACCCCGCAGTAAGTGCAGGGATTCATTTCAGTTTTTCTTGCTCTCGCACGCCTGACCATTTGATCGAGCGTCGCGCCGAAAGTTAGTTTAAAGCTCACCACGAAGTGCTTGATGCCCAACGATCTCGCGTTGTCTCGTGCTGTGGCAACGCTTTTATCGCGGTATCCCTTTATCCCTTCATCGATCGTTATTGCCACGAGCTCGCAATTTTTAAGCCTGCAATATTCCTTCAATAAGTGCATCGCTGCGACGCTGTCTTTACCCCCTGATACCGCCACCGCGACCCTCTCGCTTGGCAAGAGAAGCTTGTGGTCAGCGATCGCGCGCCGGAAGCGCTTTTCCACGCTTTTGATTAAGCAACGGTCGCAGAGGAGAACACCCGCATAGCGGCGGTTATAGGCCGCGCGCCGCCCACAAAAGGTACACTTTAGCACCTAACCACCGGTGACGACGGTTAAAATTTCGATGAGGTCACCATCGGCAAGGCGTTCTTCCTCCACCACTATCTTCCCGTTGCGCTTCACGACGACGGTTTCTCGGTTGTGGCCTAGCTCCTTGAGCAAGTCAGCAATGGTAGCGCGGGGGGCGAGTCGAAGTTCTCGTTTGTGCTTCTTGCCGACCTGTTTTACTGTGACCTTGATGTGGGTCATTTTATCACGATAACATTGGCATGAAGTTCACGATAATTAATGCCAGCACGATTATCGAGAGCGCGCGACTCACGCGTCTAGCTGTTTCTTTGGAGCTCGCTCGCTCGACCATTCCTTGGAAGATGTAACCTCCATCGAGCGGCACAGCAGGCAGCAGGTTAAACAGCCCGATGCCAAGATTTAGCACGAACATCCACTTTATCATATCTATTAACCCCCACGGCACGCGTGAGGAATAAACGTACGAGTGGACCACAGGTTTTCCAGTCAGCTCCATCATCATCACCCACGAATCAAATAGTGGGTTGGCGAACTCGGAGTGGGAAAATGCTGAGATCGTTCCTATCCCAATGAAACCCCTGTTTTCGTTATCCGGATGTTCTGCCAGCTCAATTTGGAAATTCCCGTTGTCAGTTAAGATTTGGATAATTTGCCCCGGCTTGGTGTTTTCCATGAAGTTGCTGAAATTCTCATATGTACTTATGAGCATGTTGTCGATGCTATAGATGCGCATCCCTCCATCAAGCACGTTTTCCGCGGGATAGTTCTCGGCGACACCTGAAACGTAAACGCCGGGCTTTGGAGCCAAGAGAAGTAAGAGGATACCCAAACACAAAAATGCAAATAAAACGTTTGCAAATGATCCCGCTCCGAAGACGCGCAGGCGCTTCAATATCGGCGCTCTCTTCAATTGTTCTTCATCTGGTTCTACAAAGGCGCCGGGGATCGCCACAAACAACATCCCGCCCACGGATTTCGTCTCAAGCCCTTGCGCGCGCAGGACGAACCCATGGGCGAACTCGTGTACAAAAAGCACGCTCGCTATGCCCACCAACCACGCAAAGATGGTTAGGCCGGGGACGATGCCGGGCAGCACGAAGCGAACACCCGGAAGTGCCTGAACGGGTTGCGTGAAAGTGATTACAGCGTTAAAAGCGACGTTAAAGAAGACGAACGCCATCAGAAATATCCCGCTTGCTGCGGCCGCGGTCCCAAACGCGCGCCACCCACGTTTGGAGGATTTTGCCACGCGGTCGATAAACCGTAGCCCCCGTTTGGTGCGCCACATCACAATGCCCGGGGAGATGGTGAATCCTCGTCTTTTCAGGTTGTACCTGCGATTGGCGAGCAGTATGATCGTCCACGGTGCAGCCAGAGCAGCCAAGACTACCAGCAACCACCACAGGGCGCTCAAGGTCTTCCCGTGTTAAAACGCGCGGCAAGGTTTAAACCCCTGTCTCCCCCTTGTTTTGTGATAACATGTTCTGTGTGGTGCTGACGGCGGTGAAAAATGGGGCCGAGGCTAAGCGGTTGGCTGAAAGGCTAGTTTCCGAAAAGCTGGCTGCGTGCGTGAGCGCAGTCCCGAACGTGACCTCCGTATACAGATGGCGCGGTAAGGTCGAGCATGCGGAGGAGGTTTTGGTCGTGGTAAAGACCTCGATGAAAAAACTTGACCGCCTGATTCCTCGTATGAAGGAACTCCACAGCTACGAGGTACCCGAGATCCTTGTCCTGCGGGTCGAGCGAGGCCTACCCGAATATTTAAAATGGCTCGGGGAAAGTTTGAGATGATCGCATGCTAGTCGATTTGGAGGATGCTTATCGTTTGATCGCCCCGCGGCCCATCGTGCTGATCACCACGGTTGATAAAGATGGGCGAATCAATGCCGCACCTATGTCATGGGTGACACCGGTTGAGTCTGAACCACCTATCGTTATTTTCTCCACAAGCTATGAGAGCGACACCTATCGCAATGTTAGTGAGACGGGAGAATTTGTCCTCAACCTCGTTCCCGAGCGGATCAAGAAGCAGATGTACACCTGCGGCAAGAGTTTTCCACGGGGGGTCAACGAGCTCGAGAAGGCTGGTCTGAACTGGGAACCCTCAGAGAAGGTGAAGCCGCCGCGAATCGTCGAGTGTCCAGTTAATCTGGAGTGCAAACTCGATTGGACCCATCAGGGACCTGAGTACGTTGTGGTGGCTGGAAGGGTCGTCGCGGCGCACGCGCGGAAGGGCGCGATGAAGGCAGGGAGACTGAATGCCGAGCAAGTGAAACCCTTGCTCCACGTGTCCGGCAAGAACTTCGTCATCGGTGATCATGAAACAGGGCTTTGATATGGTCAAGCCAGTTCGCTCCGCAGACATCGTCGAAATTGTTTACGATGAAGAACGCTGGCGACTCTTTAAAGAACTACGGAAGCGCGCGCTGGAACTGATGGAAGTTTTGGTGAAGCGAGGTTTCGACCCCATTGTGCATGGTAGCGTCGCGCGGGGGGACGTCAGGGAAGGTAGTGATGTTGATGTGGTTGTGCCTCAAGTCGTGCCATCCTACAAGATTGAACTGGCCCTTCGAGAGGCCAAGCTCGAGCCAATGAACCGAGAGATAGTCGTGGCGACGCCTTGGCAGCTCCCGAAAGCGCACATTTATATCGAAGAGGACCGTTCGGTTACTTTCCCGTTGTTGAAGCCGAAGCAGCTAGAGGTCGAGTTCTACTACTTCGGGGGCGCGGCGAGCTCTGAGCAGGTCAAGCAAGCGGTCCGCGTGCTAGGTGTCGATAAGCGCCTGATGTTGATCGAGCCCACGCCGAAAGGGCACATCGAAAGCCCAGTCATGGGTAAAGAGGCCGAAGTGGCAAAGCGGGTCGGTGTTGGTATAGATATCGTTCGGGAGCGCGTGCAGGTTCTAACCCGTAGGGAAGATGTTGGCCGCACTGGGGTTTTCATCAAACGCGCGCTAATGCCGAACGAGAATTTCGAGGAAGTTTTCAAGCGGGTGGTGCAAGGCCATCCAGAAGTAAAAGTCCGACTCAAAGAGTAGCTTCCCTAAGACGTAAGATGACAAACTCCTTATCGAGAACCGAGATGAAATTGCCCACGCGTGGTCCGGACTCGCGACCCAGCAGAGCGAGGTAGATTGCCATGAATAACTCGGGTGTTTTTAGACCCACCCTCTGCGCGAGTTCGTAAATGTAATTGTGAAGTTCGATGGGGGTGAAATCGCGTGAGGATAGATCAGCAGCCAGTTGCGTTAAACCATGTTTTTGTTTTTTAGTAAGGAGCTTTACGGCTTCGACAGGTAAGGATTCGGCAACCTTGAACCGCAAACGCTCGGGTGCATGTTTGGACACCCAATTCCGTGCGCAGCCCAAGCGGCGGAAGGCTACCTCGATATCGAATTTGCTTGGATCGGTTAGCATCCCCCGAGAAGTTAAAATTTTGATCGCATGTTTTTTATCTCGCATAACCTGAGCCAGTACCGTGGCAAACCTAAACGGAACGCGCTGCACGCGCTGTCTTGGTATTTTGCGAGGTTGGGAGAGCTGGTAAATGCGCTTGAGCTGTTCCCTCTTACGAGGACTCGCCTCAATCACGCCGAAGTTAACTTGCTCGACCAAGTCGTACTCATCGTAAAGGTCAAGCAGCGCTAGCCCGGGGTCAAACTCTTTGGCCTTCATGGGTTTGCTCCTGAAGATGAAATAGCGCAGAAGCTCGGGCTCGGCTATTTCTAACCACTGGGGGAGCGTGAACACGACCCCCTTGGAAGAGGACATTCGCCTGCCCTTGAGGCTAACCCACTCGTAGGGCACGGGGTAGGGAGCATCGCATTTGAAAACTTGCTTTGCGATCAATTTTCCCGTATCGTAACTTCCTCCCATGACCGCATGATCTTTGCCGAAGGGTTCGCAGGTAACGCCTAGTAACTTCCACCGCGCGGGCCACTCCACCCGCCAAGTCAGTTTACCTTGACCCTTGGTGAAATCGGCCTCGCCCTCGTGACCACAACCGGCAACGTAGTCGCTTCCCTCACACTTGTAACTTACGTAGTTATCGTGCCAGCCGAATGAGCGTGTAGTCGCGAGCCTGCCGCATCGCTCGCACAATGCATCGTAGGGCAACCAGTCCTCTGGCAATGGTTTGGAGCGGTATCGGTTGAGAATTGCGCGGATTTTGTTGGCGTGCTCGAGCGCAGTTCGGATTGGGCCTGTCATCTTTCCGCTTCGATAAATCTCAGCACCCGAGTAAATCTTCACATCGGTCCCGAAATCGTCGAGCGATTCGATGAATGGGCGGGCGAAGAAATCGACGAAGTTCTTGTGGTCCGGGTCGGGGGAGGGGATGTTGATGTAGGGTATGCCCAAGTACTGCTTGTACTTTTCAGCCAACTCGCCCTCGTTCAGCGGCCAGGGTATCCGGCGCATGGGGTCGAAGTCGTCGGCGTACCAGAAGGCCTGCCCCTCGCCTCCCAACTCCTCGAGCGCCCTTCGAACCCCCTCGGCTATGAAGATGTCGTTGCAATGGCCGATGTGGATGTGGCCTGAAACTGAGATGCCGCTTGCGATGACATGTTTTTTCTCCCGCTTGAGCAAGGCTTTCGCAACGCGATCAATCCAATGCATACAAACCAAAGTAGGTTTATATTGGACACGTTAAATCTTAGCGGGTGTGGAGTTGAAGCCCGCCAAGCGCATGAATGAAATACCTCCCTCGAGCACTTTCAAGGTCCTCGCTCTTGCAAAAGAACTCGAGCGTCAGGGTAAGGATATTATTCACATGGAGGTCGGCGAGCCGGATTTCGACACGCCGGACCACATCAAGCGGGCCGCGGAGAAAGCCCTCGCACATGGGATGACCAAATACACGCCGAGCGCAGGCCTGCCTGAGCTGCGCGAGGCAATTGCGGAACACCTCGCCACAAAGGGTATCACCACAACCTCAGGAAACGTCATCGTCACCCCCGGGGTGAAACACGCTATCTTTTGTGCGATGGCCGCAGCGCTCGATCCCGGCGATGAGGTCATTATCCCTAGCCCTTGCTGGACATACGAACCTATTGTACGAGTGGTTGGAGCGAAGCCGGTGTTCGTCGAAGCTTCGCGGGCCGACGAATTCAAGGTGAGGGTAGAAAAGGTGCAGGATGCGCTGACGAAAAAAACGAAGATGATAATGATGAATTATCCGAATAATCCAACCGGTGCGGTGATGCAGCAGGGAGACCTTCGTCCCATAGTTGATCTCGCGATCGATCATGACCTCTGGGTTTTGTCCGATGAGATCTACGATTGCTTGGTGTATGAGGGAAAGCATGTGAGTGTGTTGTCGCTACCAAAAACGACTGAGCGCACGATTTACGTCAACGGCTTCTCGAAAGCTTATGCGATGACCGGTTGGCGTCTGGGTTATGCGGTTGCGCCGGTCGAGTTGATTGCTGAGATAGATAAAGTACAGCAGGCATCGACATCGTGCGTCGCTGGATTTGTACAAGCAGCAGGCATAGCAGCCCTCCGTGGCCCCCAGGATTTCGTACGTAAGATGCGCGATGAATATCGAAAGCGTCGAGAGGTAATCGTCAAGGGGCTAAACTCGATCGAGGGATTTGAATGCACAAAACCTGCCGGCGCCTTCTACGCGTTCCCCAGCATCAAAAAACTTGGTGTTTCATCACTGAATCTTTGCGAATTCCTGTTGCGTGAGGCTGGCGTCGCCGCGGTGCAGGGGAGTGGGTTTGGTCCGCATGGTGAGGGCCACGTGAGGTTCAGTTACGCGACATCTTTGGATAACATTAAAAAAGCAATCGATCGGACAAAAGAAGCTGTCAAGAAGCTTTAGCTTCGTATTCCGCTTTCAAAACTCGCTTGATTTCTCTCGTTTTTTCCCGTCCGATGCCGTGCACTTGCTGCAATTCTTCCCCCGATGCGCTCATCACTCGTTCAACCGTACCGAAGTATTCGAGCAATCGTTTTGCGAGGACGGCTGACACGCCCGGCAGTCCTTCAACCACAAATCGCTGCTGCTCGGGTAGGGTCAGACCCTTGGGTTCACCGCGTATCGGGACCTCCCGGGATTCCTCCAACTGTTCGCGCTTGGCGATAGCGACGAGGATTAGCGCCGTTTCTTTTTCGTCCCGAGTCGGCAATATTGGGGTGTTGAAATCCACAGCAAGGGCGGCAAGTGCACCGCGGATAGCGTTCGGGTGAATCGCCCTCCGCGAGTACAAATCCCTGCCTTCCAAGATGAGCACCGGGCGCTCGAAAGTCTCGCCCAACTGCTTGGCTTGACCTAGGAGCCGTTTATCGACGAGCGACTGCAAGAAATCTCCGACGGATTTTCTTTCGACGCCAACGCGGTCGCTGAGGATGAAATCGCCGACGCTAAGCTGGCGCGCTTCAACCTCGACGCCGAGCTGCGTGAGTTCGTAGACTACGCCGGATGGGATCTCGCGATGATCTGCAATAATTTTTATCCTTTTTGTAGCGAGTCCCTCAGACGGCTTTTGCTCGGCCATTCCCCGGTCCCCCTCTCAAGGTATGTGGCGAGGAGATAAAAACAGCAATTGGAGTGAGTAAAAGTCGACGGTTCCTCACGTAATTAGGATGGTGTAAGTCATTATCCACAGGATTAACCACATGATGAAATACCCCCAAAATCCCCTCTTGAACGCGGTCCCCCCCGTCCACTTTCCACCCGGGAACTCCTCTGGTTTGAATTTTAGGACCTTAGGGGCCAGCTTATATGGAGTGTAAAAGAGAAAGAGAAATATTGCGAGGAGCGCAAAGCTGCCCTGTCCTGTCGGCATACCTCGTAGAAATCCCGAGAGGGCACCGGCTATCGCTCCCCAGCCCGCGAACAGTAGGGTGATTTTAGCCACGAGTTCCATATAGACACCAGGTGATGGCATGAAGTTATACATGTCTGCCTTGGACATTATGGTCTGCGTCCGGGAACTTAAAAATGCTATTGGTGCCCGGGTCGATAACGTGTACGAGTTGGATGGTGTCTTTTTCCTGCGGCTGCGCTCGAAAGAGGGGCGCCAAGATTTGCTCCTCGAGCCGGGGCGTAGGGCACATCTGACGAGCAGGAAGTACGAACCTCCAAAAAAGCCGAGCGCCTACGCGATGCTCCTGCGCAAGCACCTGACAGATGCGCAACTATTGGCGGTTGAGCAACCCGATCTAGAGCGTGTCCTCAAATTCAAATTCAGTGGGAAGGGAGAGCCCACGCTCATCTTGGAACTTTTCGGCAAGGGGAATTTGATCCTCTGCGATGGCCAGCTCAATATAATCCAGCCCTACCGAGTCGAAGTTTGGCGGCACCGCGTACTCCGCGCTGGCGAAAGGTACGTCCTTCCCCCCAGCAAGGGCGTCAACATACGAGAGCTCGATGTTCAGGGGCTCCGTCCCGCTTTTAGTGAGGCCCCCGACATCGTGCGAGCCCTAGCGATAAACTTGAGCGTAGGTGGCCCGCTTGCTGAGGAGATATGTGCCCGAGCCGGAGTGGCGAAAAGTCGAAAACCGAGTGAGCTTTCAGGACAGGAACTCACGGCAATCACTCGATCCATCAGGGGGTTACTTACACAGGAGCCAGCGGCCCGTATCGTCTATGAAGATGGAAAACCTATGGATGTCCTACCATTTGATTTTAAGACGCACATGGGAAAGTTGGTGAAACAATTTAATTCATTCAACGAGGCCCTTGACGAATTTTTCAGTACTCTCGAAGTTACCTCAGCTGCAGAGAAACAAAGGAAGAGTTTTGAGAGGAGGCTCGGTCGGCTACGGAAACGGCTGGCGAAGCAAGAAAAACACTTCGCGGACCTCTATGCTAAGTCCATTAATGCCAAGCAGAAAGCAGACCTTGTCTCGATATACCACGTACAGATAAATGATGCGACGGACCGTTTGGAGAAGCTTAGGCGAGAGGAGGGATGGCGAGCGGCAATCAGGGCGATGGCTGAAGCAAAGGGAGCCGGGGAAGCATGGGCGAGGATCATCAGGAGGGTCGAACCCAAGGCCGCAAAAATTGAATTCGAACTGGCGGGTCAACGTGTCACCATAGACCTTCGTCTATCCGCGTTCGAGAACGCCTCACGGTTATACGAGCAGTACAAGAAGTCGGCGGAAAAGGCAACCGGGGCCAAGGAGGCCATGACGCAGACGAGGGAGGAGCTCGAAGGGTTACTCACCGCTGGCATGCCTGAGCTCGAGGTTCCAGTGCTGCGCGAGCTAAGGAAGCCGAGATGGTTCGAACGATACAGGTGGTTCATCTCGTCAGACGGAATGCTGGTCATTGGGGGTCGTGATGCGAAGACCAATCAAGAGGTTGTCGAGAAGCACATGGAGCCCAGCGATCGATACCTGCATGCCGATATTGTCGGTGCTTCCCACGTCGTGATTAAAACAGCAGGAAAGGAAGTGCCCTGGACTACCCTCAAGGAAGCGGCGGAATTTGCCGCGATAAACTCAAGGGCATGGCGGAAGGGGTTGGGAGCAGTAGACGTTTACTGGGCGATGCCAGAGCAAGTTTCGAAGCGTGCGCCACCGGGCACATACCTGCCGAAAGGCGCCTACATGATAGAGGGTAAGCGCAATTTCTTGAAAGTTCCAATCAAAGGCGCCGTTGGTGTCGTGACGGTCGGAGGCGAACAATTGATAGCATGCGGCCCCTCAAGTGCGATCAAAAAGCGTTCGCAAGTTTTTGTCGAAGTCGTGCCGGGAAGGATGAAGAAATCTGAGCTCGCGCGCAAGGCACAGACGCGATTAAAGACAGCGGGCGTCGATGTATCAATTGACGAGGTGGAACGGGCGCTACCGCCGGGAAAGGGAGATTTCAAACGGGCGGCGGGCGAATGAAAAAGCATTTGTTCATCCTCGCAGTTTTTCTCATTTTCGGTGGATGTTTATTCGCAGCCGACATCGGTGGCGCCCAGCGGGATTACGTTTACTCAATAAAAGTGAAAGGGACGATAGACGAGGGCATCTCGAACTTCATCCAAAAGTCGATCGATCGAGCCGAGCGAAACGATGTTTGGTTGATAATTAAAATCGACACTCCAGGGGGACTTCTCTCAGCAACCAAAGAAATTGTCGATAGGATGATGGACGTTGAGGAGAATAGGATCGTAGTTTGGGTCACCCCGCAGGGGAGGTGGGCATATTCAGCGGGCACATACATCCTACTTGCGTCGCATGTTGCAGCCATGGACGATGCGACGACGATAGGCGCAGCGCAGCCTAGGCCCGAGGACCCAAAGACAACTGCGGCTATGGCCGAGTGGATCGGGCAGGTGGCCGAACAGCGTGACCGTCCAGAAGAAATAGCGGAACTATTTGTGACACAAAATTTGACCATGGGACCCGAGGAGGCGCTCGACGATAAAATCATCCAACTGCGCGCGCGCAGCGATGCCGAAATTCTAAGCTATATCGGGATGACCGACGCCGAGATAAGGGAAATGGAGATGGGCATCTTCGAAAAAGTGTTGAGGGTGCTCAGCGACCCAAACATAGTCGCCATCCTGTTCATCGCAGGCCTACTCGGGATCTTGGCTGAGATAACTACCCCGGGCATAGGGATCCCCGGCATAGCTGGGGTGATTTGCCTGCTGTTGGCCCTCTGGGGTCTAGGGGTGCTCGAGATAAACTACGTCGGGTTAGCGCTAATTTTGCTGGGGGTGGTACTTATCGCGGCCGAGCTCTTCACCCCCGGCTTCGGCGTCTTTGGAATTGGGGGAGGAGTTAGCCTCATTTTAGGGCTAATGATGATCGACAAGGAACCGTGGGTTGAGGTTGCGGGCAACGTGGCGAAGGGGGTGGCGATAGGTCTGCTCGCCGTCTTCGTCGTCTTCATCGTGCTAGCTAGACGTGCTATGCAGAAACCAATAGCTGTGGGTAAGGAAGCCATGGTGGGCCAAGTCGGTGCCGCCACCACCGACATCGCCCCGAATGGGATGGTCAGGCTAAAGGGCGAACTCTGGCGTGCGACCTCCGAGAAACCAATTCGAGAGGGCGATGAGGTCATAGTTAAAGATGTGAAGGGTTTGGTGCTAATTGTCGAAAAACGCGGCAAGAAATAAATTATCCCGCGTTTTTTCATTCCCAACTTGAGGACTTAATCTTATTTTTAAAATCGATGAACTTGAAGGTTAAAATTTAATCCCAAACCCACTCTACCTAACTCACTCTACCCCATACCCACACTCACAAAACAGACAAACGGACAGACAAACAGACGGACAGAGGGACAGACAGACGGACAGACAGACGCTTTGCCCATCTTCTTTAGGCAAGTCAAAACCTCTTTCTAACGTCAAAACCCTTTGCGCGCGGCCGGGGAGGCTGTGGATACTGTATCTTGATTATCCCGTCACGCTTTCTGACCCACCACTATGGATGACCGAAGCTATTTTACCCATGACTTGATCTGCAGGGATTAAGTACTGGTCTGGATAAGCGTTTGCATCCCCCTTAGTCCTGTAAAGCACCTGATTGTCATGTATTATCTCCACAATCCGATGGAAGATGTCATTGTTGTCATAAGGGCCCTTGAAGTGGATGACGTCTCCAACATTGAGCGTGGTTGAATGTGAGTCATATCTTTCGATTACCAGTGTGTCCCCGCGCTCGAAGCCGTTCTGGCACTGGAAGGATGCTATTGTCTGTGAGTCGTACCCTATATCTAAAAAGTAGTTCCTCCATTCCTCTGTATTGTGCTTCATACTATTTGATACCGCCACCAATCTGTAAGTATTTGAACCGCCCCTCAACAACAAAAAGCCCCCGATGATGGCCACAGCAACAACGACAACGGCAATCACTATTACAATAGCAACAGCGGCTCCGATTCCTCTCTCCTTCACGCACCCGCCTCCGATAAGGTTGCCCTCACACTATTGCCTCCTCTCTCAACTACACCCTCCCGCCGTAAAAACCCCTTTGCGCGTGGTCGTTTGGGTTTGGGGGTTAAAATTTAATTTTAAAGTCAACTTAACACCTCAATCATTTTCTTTATTTCTTTCTTATTTTCTAAGAATTTTTTATATTCAGTAAAATTTTTTATCGCCCGTAAGAAGATGAGTCTCATTTTTTTGTCTGTGCAATAAACTATATGCAAATCTTCTTTTTTTGCCCTAAAAATTAGATTTCCATTTATGTGTCCTTCAAACTTGTGTAGTTCATTGAATTCCAAGTGGGAACAATCAAGAATACCTTTTATAATAGAATTTATTTTCTCTTCGTCTTTTAAATCCCTGATAAAATGTTTAGAAGCAACGACACTTTTAATCGAGGGCCTAACCATCATAAACTGACTGTGACAATTTACACAGAAGTTTTTCCTTTCGAGGCATGGATTGTCTATTTTGATATTAATGCTCATGTTTCTCACTTGGCAGCATGTAACTTAATACACTTCTTTTTGTCTTCATAGGTTTTGTTTCGATGCGCGCAAGCTGAAAAACGCCCGATTTTTTGGCGTGGAAAAATAGGCACTTTTATTGAGTCATGAGGACAAGCCTTTTGAAAAATATCATAATCAACATATTAGGTAATTTTAATAGCCCGAACGAAGATGTCACTTCTAAAAGAAAGGAGTTGAAGAAGTGTACAGACGAAGTGGAGACAGATCAAAAGGCTTTGAACGAGGACCATCCGTACCCGCGCCGGTCAAGGCGGGTGACACCCCCACCGTGAAGATAGAAGGACGGGGCAGAAGCGGGGATGGAATCGCCCGCGTGCAGGGCTTTGTGGTCTTCGTATCCGGCGCAAACGTTGGGGATGAGGTAAAGATCCGCATAAATGAAGTGCGGCAAAGATTTGCCACAGCTGAAATTGTTAGTGAGTAAGTTTCTTTTACTCAAGGCTTTGGCATTTCCTCTCGAATTAGCGGTAGCTTTGTCGGTTCCTCTCTTATTGCTGTCCTCATCTTTGATCGCTTGCCATACTTCTTGATTTTTACGCTCAAACCTCTCCTCCAATCACCATTGCCGTTCGCCAGATTTTTTACCATCTTGTCCTCACAGCATTTACTAAAAAAGTTTCATGCAGCACTATTTATACGTGGCACGCACAACGAAGAAAGGGATGGAATGGAAGGAGAAATAGAAGAGAGCCCAGTAGGAATAACGAAGGTAAAAGATCTGACGCCCAGGTCGAATAAAGTAAACGTGCTGGTGAAGGTCACGGGTGTCGGGGAGCCAAAAGAGATCCCCAACAGATTCGGCGGAGAGGCAAAGAAGGTGGCGGAGGCCAAGGTGGGCGACGAAACCGGGACGATTATACTCTCCCTGTGGCAGGACCAGATTGAGTCGGTCAATGAGGGCGATGTCCTGTCTATAGAGAATGGATACGTCTCGCTCGTGCGGGGACACATGCACCTCAACGTCGGAAAATACGGCAGGATGACAAAATCTGACAAGGATATACCAGATGTCAACATGGAAGTCGATGTCAGCGCCGCGGAGCAGCAGCGCGAAGGGTTCAGGCCGAGGTACGGCGGCGGATTCAGAGGTGAATACAAAGGCCGCAGCACAAGAAGATATTAAATTAAGCCATGGGGCAATTGATTTTAAAAAATAACGACGTGTTGGGAAATCTATGTTTAGAAAGAAGAGAAAGCCGAAGAAGGAAGAAGAGAAAAAGCCTTGCTAGCTTCTAAGGCTACGCTTGGTTGAATCGCTTTTGACGCGAATCCTACTTTTAGCCCTAAACCACATTATTTTTGGCTCAGAAAATGCTCGTTTAAAAGCCTTTGCGCGCCCAGGGGGCTGAAACGAACTGGCGTGGGTTGCGACAGCGATTTACGGGCAAAAGCGAGAAAAAGTAAGTTAACGACACCTCAACTTCTAGTATCAAGGCTTTCGCCAGCCTTGGCCACAAGCTGGCGGGTTAGCTTGGCTTGGGTGTGGCGCCTGAGCTTCTTCTTGAGGCGCTTTTTTCTATCCCTCCAGCTCGACTTGTGCCAATGGTATCTGCGTAAACTAATCTGTATCCCGTTCTCAACAGTGCTCCACAGCCATATTAGTTAGTTGCGCCTAGCCCCCAAGTCTGGCTCTATTGGAGATCTTGGCAACAAAAAAGCCTTTGCGCGCCGCCCGATGAGGTAGTGTGACCGAAATGGGCAAGTACAACATACCAACTAATTTATGGGGTATGAAATGATGGTGGTAAAAACTAAAATTCAAAATATCGTGTTCTCGGTCACATACGAGGATACAGAGTTTAACCTCAAGAAGCTGGCTAGGTTGCTGGATGGCGCAGTCTATGAGCCGGAGGTTTTTCCTGGCATTACCTATAAATCTGAACACCCTTCAGCATCTTTTCTCATCTTCGCATCTGGGAAGATGAACTGCGTCGGTGCTAGGAGCATGAGCGACGCTAACCAGGCAATAAGGAAGCTGACCGGAAAGCTCAGGAGGGCACATATAAAGGTGAAAACGGAGCCAAAAGTCAAAGTTCAGAATATCGTGGCATCCGTTGACTTCGGCAAGAAGTTTGATCTCGAGGATATAGCTCGCAGATTCGAGAACACCGAGTATAATCCGGAGATTTTTCCGGGCCTTGTGTTCAGACTCGACGATCCCAAGGCGGTGTTGTTGCTATTCGTATCGGGCAAGGGTGTCTGCGCCGGGGTGAAAAGCATGAAAGATGTAAAGAAAGCGGCGCAAAAGATAAACAAAATCCTCCCCTGAAAGTCCGAAAAGTGAGAAAAAAGTCTGAATAAATCGATGAAAAATGCGCTAGAAGTGGAATAAATTGCCGAAAAATGACTATTAATTTACTCTACTTTTTCCTCTTTTTCATAACTGCCGAGGTTAAACTGAGGACTTCCCCAAGCCCGGTGCCGACCTGAGTTGGGGTCACCACGATCATGTTCTTTTCCCGTGCTATCTCGGTAAGCGTTTGAAGTTCTCGAAGCCTCAGTGCAGACGGATTCTGCTGATATTGCCTTGCAGCCTCGGCCATTTTCTTCGCAGCCTCGTATTCACCTTTAGCCATTATCACCCTAGATCTCCGCTCCCGTTCCGCTTCCGCCTGCTTCGCTATCGCGCGGAGCATCTCCTCTGGCAGGCTCACGTCCTTTATCGTCACCGAACTCACCTTTATGCCCCAAGGGTCGGTCGCCTCGTCGAGTATCTTCTGAAGGCTCAAATTCAGTTCATCGCGCTTGGTCAGCAGTTCGTCCAGATTCTTCTGGCCGAGCACGTCGCGCAGCGTGGTCTGAGCGAGCAGGCTCGTGGCCATGATGTAGTGCTCAACCTTCATGATAGCATCGCCCGGGTTCATTACCCGCATGTACACGACGGCATCGACATCGACGCTTACATTGTCTCTAGTGACCACCCGCTGTTTTGGCACGTCGAGCGTTATCGTGCGCAGGTCGACTTTCCTTAACCTGTCGAGTATCGGGACGATTAGAAAAATTCCGGGTCCCTTGATCCCAGCGAACCTGCCCAACCTGAATTTCACCGCCCGCTCGTACTCCCGCAGGACCTTTATCGCGAACGTCAGATATAGGGCGACAACAAAAACTATGAAAGCGATTAACCCTTCCCACACGGCCACGAGTTCACCCCACTATTTTTTAGGTGCTGATATTTAAAACACTTTATTTTCTTTTATACAATTTGAAAAAGAGCCGCCGGCGAGGATCGAACTCGCGACCTCCACCTTTTTGTGCGGATACCAAGGTGGCGCTCTACCAACTGAGCTACGGCGGCCCGATTAAGACTGGCACTTGAAATCTAAAAGACTTGCGAGGTTAGCACTTTAATATCGTTGGACGATATGGATGCGGGAGTGAGATGAAGGTGGGTTTTATTGGGTGTGGAAACTTGGGAACCTCGCTGATGAAAGGTCTCCTAAACGCGGGCGCACTTCAGGCTGGGGATCTTGTCGCCAGCGACGTGAGCGATGAAAAACTTATGGAGCTCGGGAAGTTCGGGATCGAGACGACGGGCAACAACAAAAATCTAGTGAAACATTGTGATGTCATCTTCATAGCCGTGAAGCCGGACATCGTTGAATCCGTGCTTGAAGAGACCAAGGATTCCTCAAAGGACAAATTGTTCGTTTCGGTCGCGGCGGGGGTTTCGACAAAATTTATCGAGTCTAGAACGCGCGCGCGGGTGATACGGGTAATGCCTAATATTTGTGGACTCGTCGGTGAGATGGCTTCCTGTTTCTCGCTCGGCACCAGAGCTTCGAGAGCAGATGAGAAATTAGTTGAGAAGCTCTTGGCTGCCGTAGGCATTACGTTCAAAGTGGATGAAAAGTTGATGGATGCGGTCACGGGGCTGAGCGGAAGCGGTCCAGCATATTTCTACTTCATCGTGCAAGCCCTGCAAGAAGCTGGAGTTGAACTCGGCTTATCGAGCGAGGTAGCGCTCAAACTCGCCGCGCAGACCGCAAAGGGAGCAGGTGAAGTTATTTTGCGAGAGGGAAAGACGCTGGATGAGTTAACGGGGATGGTGTGTACCCCAAAGGGGACGACGATCGAGGGGCTCAAAGTGCTGAAAGGGCGAAAGGTGGCTGATGCACTCAGAGATGCTGTGAAGACCGCCGCGAGAAGGGCTAAGGAGCTATCGAGGTAGCGTCACTTTTCCGCTTGGAGTTCTTGGGCTTCCTTCAAACGTGTTTTCATCTGGGCCGGCAGCTCTTTCGTCTTTTCGTAGGCTGCGCGGACCTCAGCAAGGACCTTCTCGACAACCCCTTGCGGGGGCGTTGCTATCTTCCGCCTCCGCGTGCGATTTTTTTCGTAGATGACCTCCTCGAATCGAAGTGTGCGGAGGTCCCAGAGGTAATCGCCTATGAGGACGACCGCGATGAAAATTTTTTTGCTTTCCTGGTCCTCGATGTGCTTCTCAGCGAGGAGTAGAGTGTAAGAGATAAACCAATTAAACTCCTTCTCAAGCACCCCCAAGAACTTCGGTGCGTTCACGCTTTTCCCCATTAGCTCAATTTCCATGATCGTCCCCCTGAACTTCGTCGCATCATAATTTAAAGACCAGCGACCTAGATTTATCGAAGCGTGGTCTCATGGGGGCCAAATGCCGAAAGGAACTCATTACCGACGTCGAGGGATTGCTCAATGCATTATTGGCTGGAAAAATCACCGCTGAGCAGGCCAAACGAAAGTTGGCGGTCCTCAACATAAGGGCGATCGGCGACCTAGCGAGATTGGATGTCGGGCGAATTCACCGAGTTGGGATTCCAGAAGTGCTGCTGGCAGAGGGAAAGAACCCCAAGACGGTTGCCAATTCTGCGTTTGCCCTCGCGAACACGAGCGGCTACGCCCTAGTAACCCGGGTGGGTAAGAAACAACTTAAATTGATTCAATCGAGGCTTCGGAAGGGCTTTGAGGTTGAATACAACCCTAAGGCTAGAACTATCCTAGTCAAAAAGAAGGGCCATCTTTTCCCAAAGAGGGGGAAGATAGGGATACTTGCGGCCGGTACAGCCGATGTGCCGGTCGCGGAGGAGGCGGCGGTCGCAGCCGAGGTGATGGGTTGTGAAGTGCTGCGGGCATATGATGTTGGCGTTGCTGGGATCCACCGGTTATTCAAACCTCTTGGGCGTATGGTCGAGAAAGGGGTGACGTCAATCGTGGTCGTTGCGGGGATGGAGGGAACCCTACCCTCCCTTGTCTCAAGCTTGGTTGACGTGCCCGTTGTGGGAGTGCCGACCTCAATCGGATACGGGGTGGGGCTGAAGGGTGCGGGGGCCCTCATGACGATGCTCCAGACCTGCTCCCCCAAACTCGCAGTTGTAAACATCGATAACGGCTTCGGGGCTGGGATCTTCGCGGCTTCGATCGCGAGACAGTCGAAACGAGGGTAATGCCTCATTTTAGAATTCTTGAGAGTTCCCTCTTCGATATCGGGCCTTCCCTGAGGATTCGAGGTGGGTCAGAGCTTAGGTCCAAGACGGTCGATGGCGTGCCCAGTTTACATTTGCCTGAGTCGAGCGCCAGGTCGATGTGTTCACCCAGCTGCTCAAGAGCCCCCCTTAACGAAATTGACGCCGGCTTTCCCGAAAGGTTTGCCGAAGTTGCTGTGATCGGGCCGCCCACAAACTCGATGAGCTTGAGCGCAACTGGATGGTCCGGCACCCTTATCCCCACGTTTTCGGCGCCAGCGGTTACGAGTTCAGAGATTTTTCCCGGTTTGGCTTTAACCACCAGAGTGAGTGGTCCTGGTAGAAATTTTTTGAAGGCGAGTTCGGCAACGGGTGTCAGCTTGGCGATTTGATTGGCGAGTTCGAACGAATTAACCGCAACAGGAATTGGGTCCTCTAACGGTCTTCTCTTTGTGGCAAAGACTTTCGCTACAGCTTCGTTTGAGCATGCGTCGGTCCCCAAGCCGTAAACAGTTTCGGTTGGGTACACCACTAGGCCGCCAACTCTTATCGTGGCGGCTGCTTCAGCGATCGCCTCGACCCGTGGGGATAGGCTACCGACTTCCAGAATTTTGACCATTGGCTCACCAGCAGTGGTGCGGGGGGCAGGATTCGGACCTGCGAAGGCCCTACGGCCACAGGATTTCTTAGCCCAGCTCTTAAGTTTGGCAGCGGTTCCACCGCCCCTGCCCCTTAGACCAGGCTCAGGCACCCCCGCAAGAAAAACTTCCTTGCACGAGGCAATAAAACTAGCGCCCTCTTTTGTGGGCCTTGCGATAGACCGCACGGTACTTCTTGCGCTTTTTTTCCAACTTCTTTTCCAGCTCCTCCTCTTCCTCCCATGTCATTGGAATCACGCGGCAATTGGATGTTGTTTTTGCCAACTTTAAAAAATGCCGCGCATAACGCATTCCACCCTCCTCGTCCAGCCCCCGATGTGGAAAGGAGCCAACAAACGATCGAGAGCGACATCGTTTGCGCGGCAATTAATCCTAGAATTCTTGGGATTAAAGGATGACGGTTAAGTTTTATCGTCACCGGTTTTGAAACCTTTGTGCGCGGCCGGGGAGGCCAAATGAGGATCATTAACTAGCTTAGCACCTCGGCAATTTCCGCAATCCGCTAGGGATATCAACGAAAAAGCGGGGTTGGTGGTTGCGGTAATAATGCTAGAGCCAGCTCCTATCGTGCTAGGAAGGAGGAGGGTAATTGATACTTACCCTGCCAATATTTCCTCCTCTAGCACGTTTCAAATGCCGCCCAAAACCGCCCGCGGAGGCTCGTCTTCCTTCTCGAAGGTAATCTGCACGCACTTTATCGGGAACGGGGAGAACATGTAGATTTCCTTGTTGTTCACTTCCATCCAGTAGTAAAACATGCCCCCGCCGCGAAGCTTTGGCTCGCGCCTCGCCATCACGGTCACCCCCCTTTTGCGCACTCCACTTCTAACTGAGTATCTTTTACTATTTAGCTTCTATGCCTGCGTCAGGTTTACAGAATCAGAATAATCAACGCCGCAAAAATAATAGTGGGAAATAATGCTTGTATGGAAATCACGGACGATGGAGATGTTTGTTTGCGCCCCGCGGGCATAGGAGAGGGTATTCCCAACCTAGCCCTCTAACTCGGAGGCTAAAGGGACAGAGGACCCACCTCTGCGCCCGCCCCGTCGGTCAGCACAAGCCTAGCCCTCTTCACGCCTATGCCCTCGGGGTGTCTGGCGTGCTCGTTTTCGGAGATAAAGAAGCTTGAAGCCGGGGTAAGTTAACGGCATCGAAGTGGTGCCCCCGGCGGGATTTGAACCCGCGTCAGTGGCTCGAGAGGCCACTATGAATGGCCTCTGACCGGTTTTCCGATCAGATTTGACCGGCCTACACCACAGGGGCACCATTTAGCTGTGAGGGTTCCTTTTGTAAAAAGTTTCTGGCATCAACTCAAGCTCAAATATTACTTTCGGCGACCTCTCTCCCCCAAAGCGACTTGAATATACCTCTTAATCGTTCAGTTGGAGGATGAGAAGCTGGATGCGGGCATCATGGCAGTAAAACGCAGAAAAGGCAAAGGAATGGAGGCTTAGTTTTGGTGAGTGTAGAACTGACACCCCAGCTTGCTGAGTTTTTAGGGATTTACGTTGGTGATGGTTGCATGAGCTTGGTTAACAATGATAGGAAGGCCATTATGGAAATAGCTGGCAGTAAGGAGGAGGCAGGCTGGATCACCTACGTAGCCAATCTTCTCTGGAAAGTTTTCGGTAAAAGAGTAAAACCTCGTCCACATAGCAGTGTTTACAGCATTCAAACCAGCGAAAATCGGATTTGCAGGTTTCTTGAGGAGCAGGCTGGCTTCCCAATTGGTAAAAAATCGTTGACAGTAAGGGCCCCAAGCATTGTTATGGACACGCGCAACTTGGAGGTCTATTCGTCCTTCCTCAGGGGGTATTTTGATGCCGATGGATGTCTAAACTTTGAACGACGTACGTATGGAAAATATGCCTATTTTAAGAGGACTTACCACTATTACCCAAGACTTCTCATGAGCTCTGTCTCAAAAAATTTGATTCTAGACGATATCAGAGAAATGCTAGAATTTATTGGAATACGGCATTGCCTTTTTGAAAAGAAACCATCGAGCAAAGGAAAGCATCAAGTTTATTGCATTGTTTTAAAAGGTGCAGCTCAACTTGAAACGTGGAAGCGAACAATCGACTTCTCTAATCCAGTACATCTCACAAAGTACCAAATTTGGGAGTACTTTGGGTTTTGTCCACCAAAAACGACGTTGAATCAAAGGTTAAGAATTCTTTCTGGGGAAAGTCATCTACTCGAAGAGTTGTATGGCGGGCCCGCGGGGATTCGAACCCCGGATTTGCAGCTTAGGAGGCTTGCAGGCGATTAACGCTTGCTGCCTTATCCAGCTTGGCCACGGGCCCATGTGAAGTTTATCGTCCGAACTTATGACGGTTGCTAATTTAAACTTAAACTCTGGATTGACGAAAGTTATTTAAAAAGGGCTACCCCATCAATTTTCAGCTTTAGGGGTGATGGAGTGGGATTTTCAAGAGCGCTCGGGGCTTTGCTCTGTATCGTATGTGTTGTAATAGCGGTTGCCCACATCTTTTACGGATATTACATGGGCCCAAGGGTGCACCTAGCGTTCGCTCTGCCTGTTACCGCGGGGGTGCTCATCCTTGCTGGCCTAGGCTTCTGGCTGGGGTGGATTATGGCCAGCACAAAAGAAATCTCCCCAGTGCCTCCTCCGGCGCCGAGCGTGGTAGAGACCGAGCCCGAAACCGTGAAGAAAAAGAAGTAACGGCGCCAACGATGATTTTTAATGTTGGCTTGACCTCGTTTTAGCGGGTGCGCGATTGAACTACAGGCGATGGCTGCTCATCGGTTACCTGATCGCCCTGATGGCTTTTACGATATCAGTACTGTTGATCCCAAGTGAGAAATATAAAACGCTGACCACTTCGGACAGCGGGTGGGAATACGACATCGCGTGGGACATTGACAATACGAATGGTTTAATCGAAAGTAACAGGCTTTCGCATGCGCCCTATGGGATGCCGGTTGGCCTAACCCTCCAGGCTCAGCCGCTGATGACGGTGATGCTTTACAGGGCCGTTAACTCCCTCAACTCTAGCGTCGAATTGATGGATGTGGTCCGCTACTGGAGCCCCCTGCTTTTCGCTCTCTCGCTCATCCCGATTTTCCTAATCGGCAAGGAGTTGGGCGGCGATCTGGGGGGTTGCACCGCAGCATTTTTCGCGGCCACCATGACCTCTAGCATCTATTGGCACAAGTTTGGTGCATTCGACAGAGAGCCGATCCAGCTGGTTCTAGGGGCTTGGACAATTTACCTCACCCTAAGGCTGTTCAAGGCTCCCCGCAGTTCAATTCCCAGATTTGCACTCTTCGCCGGGATGGTCTTCGGTCTGTTCGGGCTAGCGTGGGGCGGAGGTTTCTACATTGCCCCAATCATAATTGGAGCCCTACTCCTAGTTCTGTTTAGCGAGCGTCTGAGATGGCTGCCAATCATCCTAGTTGGCGCATTTTTACTGCTAACAGGTTTCGTGGGGTCAATTTTCAGGGGAGGTGGGAACCCTGGCGATATAGCAAACCTGTCCTATATCCTGATCGGTGGGCTAGTCTTCGCTGCCATCATAGAGATTTTATTGCATAAGGCGTCTGTGGAATCCCTTTTAAGAGGGATTCTATCCAGCATACGCGCGAATATTTTTTTAATCGCTGGCGTTCTCGGCATGCTGGCGGTAACGACGCTCACGCTTTGGGCAATCGGCGGACAAAGCCCACTATTTTGGACGGGCTTCGCCCAAACCATACTATCGTCGTTTGGAATCGGAGGCGCTGGCGGAGCGGTATCAGCCGCGAGATATGCAAGTGAAATGGCTCCACCGGGGTCATGGGGTGAAACAGTTTATCGCATGTACGGTGGAGATCCTGGCTCATCGTGGACTCTCACAGGCAACGCGGCGATTTTAACTGTAATCGCTTTTACTTTGGTCGTTTTGGCATTGGCTTGGTTATGTTGGTATAAAAAACGTGCGGGGATGCTGGCCCTTCCTTGGTTCATCGTGCTCGCGGCACTAGTCTGGCCTGGGGGGGGACCCGCACAGGTACGATTCGAACGGATGTGGTGGCTTTTTGTACCAGTCTTAGCAGGCGCGGGCGCAGCGGCACTGGTCTCCCTCCTCCAACGAGTGTCGTTTGAGCAATTTGGGGATTGGTTAAGATACTTCCAAAAGCCGCTCATATTTGCATGTTGCGCCAGCCTCGTCGCCACTCCATTTATCTTCAATGCGTACGCCGTCGCTGAGGGCACCACCCCTCCGACCGAGTGGTACGGAGGATCGGGCTGGCGGGATCAGGGGTTCATGGATGTTTTCACATGGCTCCGCGAGAACACACCGGAGGATTCGATTGTCGCGATTCAATGGTCTTATGGGCACCTCCTTACGGGCACCGCTAGGCGAGCAACCGTGGCAGATGGGACCGAAACTATGGGGAAAGAAGGAGAATGGGAGAATGTCGCGACCATTCGACCTCCAGATTATATTTATTATGTGAGCGATGGTAGGGGGTACATTTATGGATTGGATGTGCCCGTTAGACTATACCAAGTCAATGGCAGACGAATTGACGTCCAACGTTTCCCAACGATGGGTCCGGATGAGTTCCAGTGGATTATCCGCACTTACCGAGACAACTATGGTTGCAAGATAGATTATGTAATATTTGACGCTATAGAATATAGCTCGGCAAGAGATTACTACGATTATACGCAGCCCGCAAACATTTTGCTAAATGCAGAAAGGATATACACACGGCTCCAGTCGGATCCAAGTTTGGAGGATCAAAACTACGTGTTCAATTTCGGTGAAAATCGCCAAAGTGTTGTGTTGGATATGCAGGCTCAGGATGTTTACCTCAGGACTGATGATGGAAATTTGCATCTAGATGGCTACGGCGTTTTGGGTGTGGATAACGCGGGCAATATAATATCATATGGCGGGTTTTCCCCACCACCTTCAACAGTAAACATCCCCGAAACGCTGCTTGTCTTCATCGATGAGAACAACAACCTAGTGGGAGCTTGGCTTATCGAAGCTGTATCGGCCGAAATAACCGCGCGTCCCATCCCCTTGGCCATGCACGTTTTCGAAGGGGACATGGAGGGCATCGATTACTTGCAAATCGCCTACACAAGTTCGAATGGTTTAGTGAAAGTACTCAAAATAAATTACTTACCTTCTCTAAAATCCCCCGCTGAGGGTGCGAGAACGAACGATAACACGCCTGATTTTAGATGGTGGGGCACGGTTGATGCATGGAAATATGAGTTATGGGTGGACAATAATGCAGATTTTGCTTCACCCGAGATAAGAGAGAACGTTCTTCTTACTACTTATACACCATCAATCGGGCTGGCAGATGGCGCCTACTCATGGCGGGTTATGGCGTTCAGATCCGACAGCACAGAGGTCGGATGGTCGCCCTCGTGGACCTTCACCGTCGATACACGGGCGCCGGAAAGTCCACAACTCCGCGAGCCGAGGAACAACGTTGAACTCAACACTTTGCAAACTGTATTTACTTGGACGGAGCCTGAGCCCAACGTGACCTATGGGATCCAAATCGATAATGAGGCAAGTTTCTCCTCGCCCTACGTGCACGAAAACTCTGGCATCAGGGAAAGCACATACACGTATCTCTTCCCTCACAACGGCACCTATTACTGGCGCGTTCGAGCTTTCGACCAGGCTGGCAACGCGAGCGGATGGTCGGATGGCTACAAGCTCGTCATCATGGCACCGCCCAGAGCCCCAACGCTAAGCATACCAGCAGATGGATCAATCACGAACGACAACACCCCGACTTTTGGATGGGCTGAAGGCAATGCAGATGATTACCGCTTGTTGGTCGATGGCGATAGCGAATTTTCCTCACCCGAGGTTGATGTTCTTCTCGGGATAGCCGACAGCTACACCGTGGCCGATGAGAATGCTTTACCAGATGATAATTACTCTTGGAAAGTGATCGCGATTGTCGGGGGAAGCCAGGACTCCTCATCGATCTGGACGTTCGTTGTTGATACCACCCCACCCACGGCGCCAAAGCTTCTCACGCCCGAAAATGGAGCGATAACGAGCGATAACACCCCAACGTTTGAGTGGACGGTTGGCGCCGGGGCTGCGAAGCATCGCTTGCTCGTCAGTGTTGGCCCCGACTTCTCACAGCTCAAGGTGGACATTCTCCTCGACATCCCGGAGAATACTTATACTCCATCCTTACTTGCGGTTGATAACTATTGGTGGAAGGTAATCGCGGTCGATAGGGCAGGTAACAAGAGCGAGTCTTCTGTTTGGACGTTTACCGTGCAGGCCTAGCCCTTAACTTTATGAAGTTTCGCAAAGTAACTGCTCCAAGGTGGTGGGTTGCAAAGGCCAAGGGGAACCAAGGACCTCTTCGGTGAGGAACTCGCCAGCATTCGCCACGTCGAGCGCACGATGGGCGACGTTTTCAAGCGCTATGGTTATGAGGAAGTCGAAACTCCCGTTTTCGAGCAACTTGAGCTGTTCGAGAAAAAGAGCGGCGAAAGCGTGGTGAAGCAACTCTACGCGTTCAAGGATAAATCCGGTCGCGAGCTCGCCCTGCGCCCGGAGCTAACCGCTCCCGTCGTCCGCCTTTACATAAACCAGCTTCGGTCCGCGCCCAAACCCGTGAAGCTCTGCTACTTCGGCAACTGCTTCCGATACGAGGAGCCCCAAGCGCAGCGGTGGAGACAATTCTTGCAATCGGGGACCGAGATCATAGGTTCCGCCCGACCTGAGGCGGATGCAGAGGTGATAGCCCTCTCCGATGAAATCATGCGGGAGCTCGGTTTGTCGAATTACGAGCTCCGCATAGGCCACATCCGGCTGCTTCGAGAGGTGCTAGCTCACGCTGGGTTGAAAGGGGATGCCCAAGACCCCATCATGCGGGCGATTGACAGCCGTGAGGAGGCAAGGCTTCGAGCGGAGCTTGATCGCGCGGGCCTCAAAGCAGGGGATGAAAAAGTGCTTCGCTCATTGATCACCTTGCGTGGGGGTATGAAAGTGTTGGAGCAGGCTGAAAAACTTGTCGCCGATCTACCAAAGGCTAAAACAGCGCTGAAGAACCTGCATGAAATTCTCGATTACGTCTGCTCGTTTGGGGTCGAGAAATTCACGGTTGACCTTGGAATCGCCCGCGGGCTGGAGTATTACACGGATCTGGTGTTCGAGCTCTATGTCGATGGGGTCCAAGTTGCGGGGGGCGGTCGATACGATGAACTGGTCGAGCTATTGGGAGGCGACCCCTGCCCAGCCGTCGGTGTCGGGTTCGGCGTCGATCGCATTGGTCGGGCACTTTTGAAGCGGGGGATGATAGTTCCGCGCGAGCGATTGGATTGTGTGGTCCTACCTGCAGGCGAAGAGGTGCTCAGTGAGTGCTTAAAAATAGTAGGGGAGCTGCGCAGAGCTGGTTTGCTGGTAGATGTCGACCTTATGGGACGCAAGCTGAGCAAGGCGATCGCATACGCGGATGTCCGAGGAGCCAAGAGTGCCATCATAGTCGGGGTGAAGGACCTCAAGGAAGGAAAGGTGACGCTTCGCGATATGCGTACGGGCAAGCAGGAGCTAGTCGCGCGCAAGGAGCTCGCGGGTAAGCTAAAAGCGGTGCCCTAATTTCTCGAGTATGCGTTTCATCTCAAGGGAATCCTTTTCCAGAATGGGTGACTCGGATATTAGGGTGATGTTAACTTTTCGCTTGAGCACCTCCTTCGCGAGCGGCTCGAAGGGCGGCTTATTCACTTTGAGCTCGAGGTGACGTCGTTCGTTCCCCTGCCACGGCGCTTTAGCGGGAGTCCACTCCATGCTGGTGAAGTGGGAGTGCAGGTGCTTCAGCTTCAGCGGCTTCAGCTTTTCGAATACCTCACCGTAGTCTATCCTACCCGCCCGCCTAGCATAGATATGGGCGAAATCCACTACGGGTGCGCATCCCTTGAGCTTCTTACAGATCTCGATTATTTCATCGAGTGTCCCGAATTGACTAACCTTGCCGGTCGTCTCCAGTCCCAACCTTACCCCTTTTATCCCCTTCGCGCCCATCCGATCGAGCATATCCCGGCAGGCCCCTTCAATTGCTTTGAACGCGGCCTCGGGGGTTTGATCCCCGTAAAAGCCCGGGTGGAAAACAGCAACGTCCGAACCCATGTGAAAAGCTCGCTCGACGGAATCTAGGATGCGCCGCTTTGAGGCTTCAAGCTTTTCTTTTTCCTGCGAGCATAAGTTGACGAAATATGGGCAATGGACCGATAGGAGGATGTTGAGCTCCTTCGCAACTCTCCCAGTTTCCTTGGCCAATTCGTTGCTCATCCCAACTCGGCGGACAAACTCAACCTCCAACGCGCTTAGCTTGAGTTCGGCCACACACCTGATGCCCGCGATCGTCGTCCTTTCCTTGCTCACGGTTGGGATGCCCGCGGGACCCAGATAGATCATGCTCTCCCCAAAACACTTATGACGGCAGGCAAAAATCTTGCGCTAGGGGTGAAGCAGTGCTGAGCAGGGTCCGGGATCAAGTAAGTCGTTTAATGGAGCCCGTGGCTAGAGCATTTGCAAGGACGGGTCTCGCCCCGAACTTCATTACTTTGATCGGGTTGGTCGTGGGCGTTGTTGCAGCACTCCTCTTTGCCTACGGGATGCAACTTTGGGCTGGGCTTGTTCTCATCGTATGCGGGTTCTTTGACATCATAGACGGTGCCGTTGCTAGGGTGATTGGCAGAGAGACAGCCTTCGGGGGAGTACTCGACTCAGTCGTGGATAGGTATGTGGATTTCTTGATTTTTGCGGGCATCATCTACGCTTTCATCAACGGTGAGCTCACTGAAGTGGGTATTCTGCCTGGTTGGGCATGGGGAATTCTAGCCATCGTTGGAAGCTTTATGGTCAGCTACACTCGCGCCAGAGCAGAGGCTGCTGGCTCGGGTAAGCTCGATGTGGGGTTGGCCGAGCGGGGGGAACGGATCATCATTCTAGCCGTCGGGGCATTGATTGGATATGTGCAATATGCAGTGGTTCTAATCGTAATCTTGACCCATCTAACCGTGGCTCAGAGATTGTTCGCCGCGAAGCTTCGCCTGTCCTAACTACTTTCCAAAAAGTTTCGAGCTGAACTCCTTCAGGTACTTTATCCCTTCCTCCAGCAAATCCTCGCCTTTCTTCGTTATTTTATAGTACTTGCGCGCGGGCT
>Ga0315312_1000304_pt1 | contig 68175 bp, 63 predicted proteins | sample TDP7_MG_FD_203629 | JGI IMG/M metagenome (GOLD analysis project Ga0315312, IMG submission 203629) | Freshwater sediment microbial communities from Lake Towuti, South Sulawesi, Indonesia - TDP7 | ecosystem: Environmental > Aquatic > Freshwater > Lake > Sediment | place: Indonesia: South Sulawesi... | reverse complement strand
ACAAATGCGAGTAGTGCGAATTGCAGTCCGATGTTTCCAATGAAATACCAAGCCAAGGCTGAGCTTAGGGCAATAATGATCACTGCTGGAACAAAATAGGCTGCCACACGGTCTGCAAGCTTTTGTATTGGCGCCCTCCCAATCTGAGCCTCCTCGACTAGTTTCACTATCTGTGCTAATGTAGTGTCTTGCCCTACTTTTGTAGCCCTAGCCTTAAGCATGCCAGTTTTGTTTATAGTGCCACCTATAACTTCATCATTTGGATTCTTCTCGACTGGAATGCTTTCCCCCGTGATCATAGATTGATCCACTGAAGAGTATCCCTCGACAACCATGCCATCAACCGGAACCTTCTCTCCAGGACGCACTACGAAAATATCGCCCACTTCTATCTGTTCGACTGGTATCTCGATTTCTTTTTCACCTTTTATTACATGTGCAAGTCTGGGTTGAAGATCCATGAGTTTTCTTACTGCTTCAGAAGCTCTGCCTTTGCTTATGTGCTCAAGAAATCTTCCAGTAAGCACTAAGGTAACTATGACTGCCGCTGTGTCAAAGTATACTTCACTGAAAGGAAAGAACGACGGAAAAAATGTGACACCAGTGCTGTACGCCCAAGCTGCACTTGTACCTAGAGCGATTAAGGTTTCCATATTTCCCATCCTGTTCCGAATGGCATCATATGTGCCTCTGTAAAATCGCCATCCAAAAACAAATTGAATGGGCGTGTCTAGGGTTAGAAGAATGTAATTGTTAATATCCATTGGGAAAAGGCTTACATAGGTTAAAAAAACTATGGGAACGCTTAATATTACTCCTAGAATCACGGAAATTTTTAGCTTTCTGATTTCTACTTCAGGCGCCATAAACTCTTTCATGCAAGTCTGACTGCAAAAGTAGTATGTAGTGCCCCTAACAGTGACTTTGTATTGAGCAGTCTTCTCGTCAACGTACATTCCACATATGGGATCCTTTGCCATAAATCTCCATCTCAACGTTAATTGAAAAATTCAAGATTATTAAGTATGCGCTCTAACAATCGTGCAAAGATGCATGGCGCCGGGAATCTGGAAGGCACGAACGCCCTCATTAAGAAAAGTTTAATTGTCTCTGAAAGTTTATTCAGCAATAGGCGAAGACATGGTTAAGATAGTAATTGATCATACTAAATGTGTTGGATATGCCGATAGAATCTGCGTGGAAATATGTCCAGTTTCAATTTTTCGCGTTGAAAAATCGGGAAAACCAAAAGTTGTAAATGAAGAAAGTTGCATCATGTGCAGAACGTGCCAAGTTAATTGTCCAGGTCAAGCAATAAAAATTTTAACCTAAGCCCCGAAAATTCTTAGTAATTCGCCTTTTTTGTTTCTTATTTCTACTCTCAAATTTTCATTGGCTTGTCTTGTAGCGCATTTTATGCAGGGATCATAAGCCCTGATTACCATCTCTATCCTATTCAAGAGCCCCGGCTTAATTTCGCCGTGATGTATAAATTCCATTGCCGCATCTTTAACGTTGAGGTTTATAGCAGCGTTGTTCACTTGAGTCGGTATTATCAGCTTCATGTTTTTTAATCGTCCGTTTTTAGTTAAGACGTACTCATGGGCAAGTGTGCCCCTAGGAGCCTCAACAACCCCTATTCCAGTACCACCTTTTGGCTCAACCTTAACTCTAGTGTCAGTCCGTGTTAAGCTCTCGTCTTCCAAAAGCTCTTTAGCTCTTTCACATGCGTACATGAGGTCTATTAAGCGGGCATAATCAAAAAGCAGAGTGGCATAGGCTGGGCTTCCAAATTTCATCTTAAACTCTTCCAATTCCTTGTTGGCAAGCTCTGTCGCCACTCTCTTGTTTACGTTCATTCTAGCTATTGGTCCGACTTGAACTATGCCCTTTGGCCATCCTAAGGCTTTTAAGTAAGCAAATTTTGCATAGGTCCACTCATAGCGTTTTTCTTCAACATGCTCCATATAATCTTGCGCACCAAATTCGGATAGAGTTTCGCCTTCAGAATTTATGACACGAATTTTGCCGTCATAGAATTCTATGGCATCGTCCTTTGTTAAAGCCATATAGTAAGTTTTATAGTCTCCGGCTTTTCTGAAATCCGGCCAATTCTTCTCGAAAAGTTCCTTTCCAAGGGCGAGAGCCTCTTTTGTGATTGCGCAGGCATTTTTTGCCGCTTTAAGTAGTTCTTCCCGCTCCCTCTCCTTAAGTGGATTAATTAAGCCTCCTGGGATTACAGAAACGACATGGACTTCACGCTTTCCGATAACATTTAGGATTTGGGTTCCGAAGCTTCTCAAGGCAATTGCTTTCTTGCCTATTTCGGGTTTTTCCCGCATAATTTGGAAGACGTTTCTTTTGGACGGGTTTTCTTCCGGAAAAAACCAGAAATCTGGGAGTGTTAGGAAAAAGAAGACTAGAGAATGATTGCTGATTATTTGCCCCATGAGTAGGAGTTCGCGGAGTTTTCTCGCCGTTTCTGTTATTTCTGTTCCATAAATACTTTCTATGGCTTTAACAGAGGCAATTATGTGGGCGGTGGAGCATACGCCGCATATTCTTGAAATTATGAAGGGAAGTCTTTCTGCATTCATTTCCCTCAGAAAGTAGTCGAAGCCACGAATTTCTGTAGCATAAAAATGGGCGTCTGAAACGTTTCCAAAATCGTCAAGTACAATTGTTACTTTTCCATGCCCCTCAATCCTAGTTGTTGGCGAGATGGTTATTTCCCTTTTTTGGCTCAAATGACCCTCTCCCTCGCCTTAAAACGTTCAAATCTTGAGAAAATAAAAGTGTGAAATATGAAGGGGTTGCGGTAAAGCTCATCCTTCACCTTTTCCTCTGGAATGCTAGTTCTTTTTGATATCACCTTAACAAGGAATGTATAGATGTCTCTTGACCTGTACAATAGCGAGTCGGCTGGTCCCCTGCATCCGAAGCATGTGAACCCGGCTCTTGGGCATGGGGCTCCGCAGCCTTCACGTGTGAGAGACCCTAAACATACGAAGCCTTGGCTTACTAGGCATAGTTCTGGGTTTGCTTCTTTCTCGTATATTCCATAAAGACGGTCAAGTTTTGCAGGAATTATTTTTCTGTGGCATTCTGTGCAGACCACACTTTGATAGCGGATAGGTGTTTTTCCGCTTACTATGCTTTTTAAACTGTGAACTATTAGAAAGGGCATGGGCGGGCACCCTGGAATGTAATAATCAACGTCAACAAAGTTGCATATTGGATACATCAAATCTTCCAGTTCTGGAAGTTTGCTTGAAACGGGAAGGAGGTATTCCTTCTCTAAAAGTTTCTTAACAGATGTTACGTTGCCTAGGCTTGTTATTCCGCCGTGGGTTGCACATATTCCCAAAGCAACAAGGATTCGGGATTTGGCTCGCACTTCCCTAATTAATTCCTCATCACTAACTGTTCTAACTCCGCCCTCAACTATTGATAAGTCAACTTCTGGAATCTCCTTCAAGTCTACAAAGGTAGGCGAATAAACTATCTCGAAATCTCCTGAAAGAATTTCTAGCAAAGCGTCACCAGCATTTAAAAATGAAGATACGCATCCAGCGCAGCAAGTTAAAGAAATTATGTTAACCTTCACAGATTGTCACTCTTAATTCTTCAGAATCACATGATGCATATATGAATGTGTCTCATAGTTTCCTTAAATTTTTCGACAGTCCATTAAAGATAATTTATCATTGGGAAAACTTTGAATACGGAATAGTAAGCTAGAAGGGTCAAGCTAGCACTAAAAAGAGAACAACCGTAAACATTAAAGTGATTTTTAATGAACTTTTTCGGTTGATGAGCAGAGGTTTCGCTTAGTTATTAATAGTTGTTTATGAAATGGCTTTTGTCCACCTTCTTTTGACTTTCCGTTTGAGAGGTGGCTAGCGTTAGTAACTCGTGTGGTCCGTTGTTGTTTACAATGTGTGATGCCGTTGCCGAGGTTTCTAGGGTCAAGTTGCGTATCCCCCTTAACATCTTGGCTATTTTAAGCCCTTTAGCTGTTAATGCGTAAGATTTTGGTATTTTCTTTTTGAAAACCATCTTCTTCCCTTTCAGCATTCTTAAATATTTATATGTTCTCCTTAGCGAGATGCTGGTTTTCTCAGCAAGTTTCCGTGCAGGGATTCCTTTTATAGGAATATTTTCATAAATTCTCCTTTCAGTCGGTGAAAAATTCACGCTGTTTGAATCTCTTTTGGTTTGGAAGTAGAATATGTAGTCATTTTCCTTAGCTGTTTCAACCAGTTTTGCTTTTTGCAATCGGTTTAGGATGCGGGCGACACCTTTTGCTGGAATCATGCTTTTTAAATCTTTATATGTTTTCGGCTTGTCCAGTAGCATATCTAAAGCTGTTTCTTCATAGCATTCAGAGTGAGGCGGTAAAACGTTTTCAACATCGAAGAAATCTTTTATTAATTCGTTGAGTCGACATCCAAATACTGTTGCATAATACCGGTTCTGATCTTCTCCAGTTAATCCAACCTCTAGTAAGGGAGCGAGGTATTCTTCGGCTATTGTCTGTTGGCTATGATAATATCCCCGTTTTTTCAGTTCCTGTTGGAGCCTTGCTATGGAATGGCACCTTTCTGAAATTATTTCCAATATTTGCAGACGTCTATCATTCTTTAATGCGTTTAATAAGTTTGTCATAAAACCGGGGTTTTTGATTATTTTGTATAATTTTCTAAGTTCGTTCTTTTGTTTCCAGATTTTGCAACCTGATATGCATGTGATAGGGGTTAATGGATTGCAGTTTTTGCAAGTTTCCTCCCACTCATTCACTATATCTGCTAAGCTTGTTTTTTCTTCTGTCTCTTGTAATTGGGCTTGGTAATCTTCGGTTTTCATGCCCGGACACTTCTGACGTATGTCATGACGGTTTTGAGGAGAAAGGAGAGAGTTTATTCAAAAGTTAATTTTGTTTTGGGATCCGTCATGCCATACGTCATCCTTATATACTTTTCCCACTAAAATAGAATAAACGGTGAAAAGCTTTTGATAGTTCCATGCGAAATCGCTGTAAAATCGGTAATACCTGCAGTAAAGGCGTTGATGGCAAAAGAACTTGTAGAAAAGCGCGGTTTAAGGCAAGATGAGGTGGCTGAAATCTTGGGAGTATCGCAATCCGCAGTGAGTAAATACACTCGAAAAGTTAGAGGTTACGTGATAAAAGTCGATGAAATAGAAGAAATAGAACCCTTAATAGATGAGATGATAGGCATACTTGTTAGTGGAACGTGCCGAAGAGGGGCGTTTCTAAGGTGTTTTTGCCAAACATGCGTGCTCATACGGAAAACAAGTTTGATGTGCCAATTCTGCCAGAAAGCAGACCAAAAAATCAAGATAGAAGAGTGTGGTTTCTGCTTAAAATCCAATTTGTCTCAAAAATGAGCTGGAATTCCATGATAGTTAAGACTTATTAGAGTCAAAGTTAAAACAATTTTAAGTGGTGGAAATTTGTCTTCGTTTGATGAGAAGGTTGTTCTTGATATTCTGGAAAAAGTGAGTAAAGGCGTTGTTAACATAAGCACGATTAAGCTTGTTCATCACATGTTTTATCAAGCGATTCCTGTGGAGGGAATGGGCTCCGGAACAATAATTGACCCGAAGGGGTACATTTTAACGAATAATCATGTGGTTGATGGGGCGGAGAAAATAGGTGTGACGTTGTGGAACGGCGAGGTTTCGGAAGGAACGTTGATGGGTTCGTGTGCTGTTCATGACACGGCAGTTGTGAAGGTTGATAAGAAAGGGTTGTCTGCTGCGGAGCTTGGTGATTCGGATAAGTTGAGGGTTGGGCAGAGAGTTTACGCAATTGGAAATCCTTTCGGGTTGGCGGGCGGTCCAACGGTGACTTCAGGCGTGATTAGTGCCGTAAATAGAACGATCGAGTCGCGGAGAGGACTTGTTGAGAATCTTGTTCAGACTGATGCGGCTATAAATCCTGGAAACAGTGGTGGTCCACTTGTTGATCTGGAGGGAAAGGTTGTTGCAATTAACACTGCGATTATCCCGTTTGCACAAGGAATTGGGTTTGCGATTCCAATAAATTCGGCTAAGAAATGCACAGGTGGAATAATAACAGACGGAATTTCTGCTAGGCCTTGGCTTGGCATAGTTGGTTTAAGCCTTACGGAGGAGCTGGCTCGCTATTATGATTTGCCTCTTGATCAGGGGGTTCTCGTGACCAAGGTTGCTGACGACAGCCCAGCAGAGCGTGCTGGAATTGTCGCTGGGGACATGATTTTGAGGTTGGACAGGGGAACTATTTACAGTATTGAGGATTTGCTTAGTGAGATTCATAATAGGAAAATCGGAGACAAGGTGAGGATTACAGTTTATCGCAGAGGAAGAGAACAAACATTCGAAGCCACATTGAGCCAAATGTCTTAAATAAAATTCTAAGTGATATCTCCCGCAAACTTCTATTTTCTCTCTTACTCGTAAACAAAATTTATGTGATTTGCAAACTACAACTGAGATTATAGGAGAATACCACAAAAAATGGCTACGAAGGAAAAGATACAGGAGAAACCTAATCTCTCAATATTAGCCATGATCTCCTTCATAGTCTCCTTCACAATCGCCAGAACCTTCACCGCCCTAAACCCTGATACCGTTTTAATAAGCGGCGATTATCACATTCACCATTTCTGGTACGGCATAGCCATGCTCGCAATAGGCGGCTGGTTAGGAATCAGCTACACAAGCGAACGAACAGACCACCTAGCAGCAATCCTATTCGGCGCTGGAGGCGGGCTCATAGGAGACGAAATTGGGCTTTTGCTTACCCTTAGCGCACACACCTATTGGGCAGAAATCACCTACACGTTCATAATTATAGTCCTGACATTCGCATCAATGCTAATTTTAGTAAACAAATATCATAAAGTCATCCGAACAGAATTCACCCAATTCCTACGCAGCAACGCAAGCCTATACTTCGGCGTTTTTCTAGCGGCAGTTTCAATAGCCTTCACCTTAGAAACCGACAACGCAACAATAATCACCGTTTCAAGTGCGCTAACAATAGCGGCTTGCTTCATTATCTTGGCTTACTTTGTTCAGCAAATACGAACGAAACGTTAGAAAAATGTGCGCACACTCTCATTTTCAAATGTGGGCTTCGCTCATCTCCCCTCTCTAATTTTTTAGTCCAGTCGACAAGGTTCTCCAACAATTGCCTTATTTTCTTCTTTGTTTTTTCATCTTCTAAATTGCCTTTTTCATCGATTTTCTCACCGGCAGATGCTATTGATTTATATCGATTTCCCTATCAGGCAATCTGTTTATTTGATATCCCTAGGGATTTAAGAATCCATGTTTAATAGTAACGAAGATAAAATACCCATCTAATGAGCACTGTTCCGATGCGTGAACGATCCTATCTGCAAAGTGGCAAAAGAAATCTTGGAATCGCCTTAGGCATTACCATAGCATTCTTTTTCATCGAGTTGGTTGGGGGAATCATAACGAATAGTCTTGCCCTTACAGCAGATGCTTGGCACATGCTAAACGATGCTTCCGCCTTAGCTTTCGCCCTCGTAGCGGCATGGCTTGCAGAACGTCCTGTTGATATGAAAAAAACTTATGGTTATCATAGAACAGAGATTCTAGCAGCCTTTTTGAATGGCATTTTTCTATGGATCGTGGCGGTTTTCATCTTTTATGAGGCAATTCAACGATTTCAACACCCACCTGCGGTGGAAAGTTTAAACATGCTCATTATTGCCACCTCGGGTCTTATAGCCAACGGTCTATGCGCTGTCGTCCTTTCAAAGTCGAAGAGCGAAAGTTTAAACATTAAAGGAGCATTCCTACATGTTTTATCCGACACCTTAGGTTCAGTAGGAGCCATTTCTGCCGGATTAATCATGTACTACACTGAATGGTATCAAGCAGACCCCTTAATCAGCACGCTAATAGGCTTGCTAATTTTTTACAGTTCCCTGAAACTCACTCGAGAGTCTATAAATGTACTCCTTGAAGGAGTCCCATATGGCATCGACGTGAATGCAGTGGAGCGGAAAATAATTGAACTAAAAGGCGTTAAGGGAATCCATGACCTTCACATATGGTGTATTACTCCAACTAGGATGTGCATCATGAGCGCTCATGTAGTGGTGAAAAAGGGGACAAATAAGAAAAAGCTTCTCTCAGATTTGATTAGTATGTTAAAAGAAGATTTTGGAATAGACCACACAACCATTCAGCTAGAAGATGAAGGATACCCAAGAGCAATTAGCGAACACTAAAGCCTCTAGTCAAACTTGTTTATGGAAAGCTTTTACTTTTCTAGATAACAAAATATTTTGTTTTGAGGTGACGCTTGTGGATGTTAAACTTCTTGTTGACGGCGAAGAAATAGACCTTAACGAGTTTGTTGTAAAGATTTTAAGCGGAACCATTGCTGGAGCCGTGACTTCTTTAAGGGGGATAAAGAAGGACTGGAAAGAGATTGAGATAAAAGTAGTAAGGTAAATGATTGCTACTTGACGAAGCCTTATCCACGCATGCCTGTGCGGATTTTTATTTCAACGAACATCTCCCTTTTTGCCTTACATATAGGGCAAATGTACGGAGGGTCTTCACGGAAAACCACATAGCCGCATTGTTTGCAGTACCACAATTTCAGTTTAATCTCGGAAGGTGGTTTGGCGTTCACTGTAGTTGTTTCTACAGCAGTCCCGTAGGCTCTAGTCTGCTTTTCTAAAGGTCTACGCTCTGGAACCAGTAGAATAGGAGTTTTACCCTCAAACAAGTCCTTTCTAACGTAAAGAGCGCAATAGCATGCACCATACTCTTCAACATCAGGATCTCTATAATCACATGGACATATTATGTCCCTGTCAAACTCGAACTTTCCAGAAGCAAGTCTGCATGGACACGAAGGATAGCCATAACGTTCTTCATTGCGTTTGAGGCCTTCAAGAAGGTCTCTGATGAAATCGGGGTCAGGATTTAAGTAGTAGCCATATGTTTTTGCATCACTTTCCGCCCTCTGTCGAACATGCTCTAGAGTTATCAAATCTCCAGCGCCTCCTTGAGTTTATCCTTGCGAAAACCTGTGATCAAAACTTTACCGTCTACGATTATTGTGGGATAGCTAAGGTCTCCCCCCTTGTTTAGAATGTCTTTCTTAATTTTTTCTTTGTCTTCTTCGTTGCAAAGGTCAACATCCACATACTCGTATTCAATTTCATTTTCTTTCAAAAAATTCTTTGCTAATTTACACCATGCGCATGTGCTCAGCGCATACAAGAAAACCTTATGTTTATTGTTTCTACCAGAAACTTTCACTGCTTTCATTTGTTGTTCTCACCTATGTCTCAACCGTTTTTCATTTTTTTCTTGAAGCATCTTCTATTTTTTAGCGTATGTAGTTCTTTGCGACAACAAACTTTCCTTGTTCTTGATTATGTTATTTCATTGCTTCTTCTAGCCTTTTATTCACTTCGTCCCAGTTGACAATGTTCCAGAAGGCCTCGACAAATTTGGCTCTTTCATTTTTGTAATCAATGTAGTATGCGTGCTCGAAGACATCCAGAACCATCAGAATTCGGAACATGGGGTAAACGTTGGTGTTGTGCTTTTCTATCTGCATTATTATCGGCCGATTAGTTTGCCTACAGAAAGTTAACGCTGCCCATCCGGAACCTTCTACACTAACAGCAGCCTGTGTGAACTCCTTCTTGAACCTTTCAAAACCCCCAAACTCTCTTTCCACAGCATTGCCCAAAACTCCGCTTGGCTTTCCACTGCCTTTGCCAGCTGGCGCTAAATTACCCCAAAACAGCGAGTGCAGAAGATGCCCTCCTATGTTCCATGAAAGTTCCTTCAAGGTGGATTTAATGTCTAGCTCGGTGCCCTCTTTTCTTGCCTTGTCTAACTTCTGAAGTATTGCATTGGCGCCGTTAACGTATGCTTGATGATGTTTGCTGTGGTGTATCCTTAATTGTTCTTCAGACATGTATGGCGCTAAGTCCTTGTAGTCGTAAGGCAGCTTTGGCAAAACATAAAACTTGGCTTCTTCCAAATTTCGTCACCTCAAACTACTGTTTATTCTAGATGTAAATCGTTTTATACTTTACCATTTTGGATGTTTCATATGGTAGAACTTAAATATGCTGAAATAACAGAATTTTGTCCCTAGAATGGTGAATAAGTTGGAAAAGTGGGAATGCACTGTTTGCGGTTACATATACGATCCAGAGATAGGAGATCCAGAACACGGAATAGAGCCAGGAACGCCTTTCGAAAGATTACCTAAAGATTGGGTTTGCCCAATTTGCGGTGTCCCTAAGGATCAGTTTGTTAAAAAAGAATAAATGGACCAGTTTAATGGTTGGAACGTTAAAGACTGCGGCCTAATTAATTTCAAACCTTTTATACCATAATTTAATTAATTTAAAATGATTGGCTATGTCTATCACGAAAATTAAGAAGAGAGACGGAAGAATCGTCGATTTCGATTCCAGCAGAATCAAGGATGCAATCCACAAGGCTTTCATTGCTGTTGAACTTGAGGATGGAGAAAGGGCTGGAAGCATAACTAGAGAAGTTGTTGAGCTTTTGGAGGAAAAGTTTGTGGATAGAATTCCTTCAGTTGAAGATGCCCAAGACCTCGTCATAGAAGTTCTAAGGAAAAATGGCTATGAAAAAGTTGCAGCGGAATATCAAGATTACAGGAAGAAGAAAGAGGAAATAAGGGAATTAAGAGGGAAACTTGGAATAGTAGATCCAAAACTAACGGTCAACGCTCTTGAAGTTTTAAACAGAAGATACCTTTTGAAAGATGAGATGGAAAGAATTATAGAAACTCCTGCTCAATTATTTACCAGAGTTGCCGAAGCAACGGCAAAAATCGACGAAAAATATGGGGAAGAACCGAAGGAAAGCGAAAAGATTTTCTATAACATGATGACGAGGCTGGAATTTATCCCTAACTCTCCAACACTTTTCAATGCGGGAACAGAGATCGGCCAGTTATCTGCATGTTTCGTTTTGCCCGTCGGAGATTCTTTGGAAAGCATTTTCGATGCAGTCAAAAACATGGCTTTGATTGAAAAAAGTGGCGGAGGAGTTGGCTTCGATTTTTCCAAGCTAAGACCAAACGGAGACATTGTCAGATCAACCAAGGGGGTTGCATCCGGACCTGTGAGTTTCATGCGCGTTTTCGATACATCCACGGAAGTCATAAAGGCTGGCGGAAAGAGAAGAGGCGCCATGATGGGAATTTTAAGAGTTGACCACCCAGACATTATCGAGTTCATAACTTCTAAACAAAAATCGGAGTTTCTTTCAAACTTCAACATTTCGGTTGGCGTTACCGACAATTTTATGAAAACTCTTGAAGAAGACGAAGAATATTGGCTAATTAACCCGAGGAACAAAGAAAAAGTAAGAACGCTTAAAGCCAAAGATGTTTGGAATTTGATGGCAAAGTCCGCTTGGGAGAGCGGAGACCCCGGGGTTATTTTTATCGATGAAATCAATAGGCATAATCCAACTCCAGAAATTGGAAGGATAGAGGCAACAAACCCTTGCGGCGAACAGCCCTTACTTCCCTACGAATCTTGTAATTTAGGTTCAATAAATCTCTTAAGAATTGTTGAAGAGGGAAAGATAAACTGGGAAAAACTAAGGGAAACTGTGAGAAACGCTGTTCACTTTCTTGACAATGTTATAGACGCAAACAAGTATCCATTGAAGGAGATAGAAGCGATAACAAGAGCTAACAGAAAAATAGGCTTAGGCGTTATGGGATTTGCAGACATGCTCATAAAACTTGGAATTCGCTACGACTCTGAAGAGGCTTTGCAACTCGGTGAAAATCTAATGAAATTTATTGAAGAAGAGGCGCACAAGAAATCTGTCGAGATTGGTAAGGAAAGAGGTTCTTTCCCAAACTTTGAAAAAAGTGTTTGGAAAGACAAGTATAGTGCTATGAGAAACGCCACAGTAACAACGATAGCGCCGACAGGAAGCATAAGCATAATAACTGGCTGCTCTTCCGGAATTGAACCCATCTTTGCAATTTCCTTCATGAGAAACGTATTAGGCGGAACAAGGCTCTTTGAAACCAACCCACTATTCGAAACAATGGTAAAAGAGAGGGGGTTCTACAGCGCCAAGCTTCTCGAAGAGGTAGCGAGAACAGGATCAGTTCAGAAAATTGACGGTGTTCCAGAAGACGTTAGAGGACTTTTCGTGACAGCCTTAGACGTTAAGCCGGGATGGCACGTTAGGATGCAAGCAGCCTTCCAAAAGTACACGGACAACGCTGTGTCAAAAACGGTCAACATGTCTTCTGACGCAACCGTTGAAGATGTTAGAAAAGTTTACAAGCTAGCGTGGAAGTTGAAATGTAAAGGAGTCACTGTTTTTAGATATGGAAGCAAGCCAGAGCAAGTTCTATACATAGGAGAAATAAAAACTAAAGAGACAAAATTTGTGTCTGCGGAATCGGAATATGCTGGTGGCTGCCCAACAAAAACTTGCCCATTCCCAAGTTAATGATTTCTTTCACGATGCACTATTTTTTCTAGGTTCTTATGTTGTAGTTTGTTTTGACCCCTGCTTTTTCAAAAATCTTTCCAACTGGACAGCTTTGCAATGTTAACTCATGTATCCTTTGAATCTTGGCTTTAGAAGCATCTGAGTTTGCCATAACTTCAAATTTGACTTCAGTTATCGTTCCTGCTTCTTCAGATTTGACAGCTTCTGCTTTAACTTCCAAATCTTTTAGTGAAATCCTCATTTTTTTGGCTGTCAAGGCGAAAATGGTTGCGTAGCAGCCTGCGTAGCTCATTAAGGCAAGTTCAAGTGCTGATGGTCCCATGTCTGTTCCATCGTCAAGCGGGAGATCTAAGCATAAGACATGAGCCCTGCCGTCATCAACGTCTATCCTTAAATCTTTAACCAATTTTGCCTTTGCGTGAAGTTTTACCAAGTTTTTCACCTTTAACAGCAAAAGAGAGCTTCTTCAACTTTTTCTTCCATATCCCACACCATTTATTAATACTATTATAGGAAAACAAATAAAATTTAAGGTTGAAAACCATTGTAATGTTTGGTCTCGCTATAAGTTGGAACGTGATATGAATGGAGTTGATACCTGACGAACACAAGGAACACTTGAAAAGCGAGCTTAACGAGAAACTGGAAAACCCAGCAAAAATTATCATGTTTACTCAGGAAGTTGAGTGCCAGTTATGTGCGCAGACTAGGCAGTTAATCAATGAATTAGCAGCTTTAAATAATAAGATTAAAGTTGAAATCTACGATTTTCTTGCTGACTCTGAGAAGGCTAAAGAATATGGCGTCGATAAGGTTCCAGCAATAGTCATTATGGGTGAAAAAGACTACGGAATAAGGTTTTATGGTCTGCCATACGGTTATGAGCTTCAAACTCTTCTGGAAGGTATAATAAACGTTTCAAAGGGAAGAACAGACATTTCAGAGGAAACCAAAAAGAAACTGAGGGAAATTAAAACTTCAGTTCACATTCAGGTTTTCGTAACATTGACGTGCCCATACTGCCCAATAGTTGCGAGTATTGCCCACAAATTTGCGATGGAAAATGACTTGATAAAAGCTGATGTTATAGAAGCGAGCGAATTCCCGCATTTAGCTCTTAAATACGGCGTCATGGGAGTCCCAAAAATAGTTATCAATGAGAAAACAGAGTTTGTTGGAGTACTTCCTGAGGACCTCTTCTTGGAACATGTGCTACTTGCTGCTCTTTAAAAGCTTACATTTGTGATTGAGTGTTAGGTTTGAACTTGGCTAGTGGCGAAAAAATGTTAACTTTAGTCTTCATTTACAGTGGGGAATATGCAGAACGAGTAATAAGAAACGTGATAAATGATCCTAGCTTCTGCAAGTCCTGCGGTCTCTATTGCGACTCTTGCAAATACAATGTGTATAGCTTTGTCCGCAACGTTAGAGCGGCAATGCAATTGCAAGACTTATCAGAACTTCCGGCTTTTATTGATAATCCAGAAAAATACATGCCTAAGAAGATTCTGAAAGCCGATTTATGTATAGCTTCTGGACTGCACAAAGACTTGTTACTAGAACTGCCACATCACTTACAAAAATTTGGGATAAAAGGGTTAATTGTGCCAATAGAAGACTTCAATGAAGTTCCATCTGGCCTTAGAAAGCAGGTGGAAGAAAAATGCCAAGAACTGGACTTAGAAAATGCGTTTCCGAAGCCTTTTTGTTCGCTGGAACCAGCAGAAGACAAACCCATAATCTCTAGGTTTGTAACTGAACTTAAAGTGGGAAGGCCGTCATTAGAAATTTTGATAGCAAAAAGGGGCAAGCGTGAATTTATAGGCTCTGCAGTTGTTAGGCAAAGTGCTCCATGCGGTTCCACGTGGTACATAGTAAGAAAACTTGTGGGAGTTGAAACGAGAAAGAAAATCCTCTACGACGCAATAGCGAAAGCCCATCATAGCTATCCGTGCACAGCAACAATGAATGTAGACCCAGAGATTAAAGAGCCAATACTTCACATTGGAGGCTACATCATACGGGAAGAAGTTGAAAAAGCATTGAAACAGACTAAAGCGTAACAGTAAATCTTACTCATTACAAGACTGTTTAGGTGTTGTTCGCTGCTTATTCCAGCCTTTTTATTATGTGGTATCCAAACTTTGTCTTCACTACGGGCGAAACTTCTCCTTTTTTAAGTGCAAACGCTGCAGTTTCGAATTCCTTCACCATTTTTCCTCTTCCGAAAGTTCCAAGGTCTCCGCCACGCTTTCCAGAAGGGCAAAGTGAAACTTCTTTGGCTATGTTTGCGAACTTTTCATCCTTGTTTAGGCGTTCTAAAACTGCCTTAGCCTCTTGTTCTGTCTTGACGAGAATGTGGGCGCAATGAACCTTGTCTGGCATAAGCCAAAATATGCTTCAGCTTTGTTTATAACATTTCTTCCTAGATTTCTGATGTGTTCAACAAGAAAAAATTTCAATTTTCAACAACAAATGGCTATCGGAAAGGGTAGATTGCGTGAGATATCTCTCCTTTTATTGTTAGTTTTGCAATATTTTTAAATGGTGCATTGGTGTAGGCTTTTCTATGCATGAATGGGCTTTGGCTGAGGCAGTAATTGCTGCAGCTTCTGAAATTGCTAGAAAGGAAGGTTTGAAAGAAGTCAGAGAGGTTAAGATAAAGGTTGGTGAACTGCAACAAATAGAGGTTGACATACTAGAGTTTGCCCTTTCACAGCTTAAACCTTTAAAGTTTAAAGACGCAAAATTTAGTATAGAAGTTGCTAAAGCTGAGTTGAAGTGTAGAGTTTGCGGTTACAAGTGGTTTTTTAAAAAAGAAATAATGGATGAAAACGCTGCGGGAGCCATACATTTTGTTCCAGAAATTGCTCATGTATATATTAAATGTCCAAAATGTGGCAGTCCAGACTTTGAAATACTAGAGGGACGTGGAGTCTGGCTTGAAAGCATAAAAGGAGTGAAACAGGGCGATGGTTGACCCACGGACAAGCATAATAGACGAAAGAATGCGCGGGATAGGCAGAATTATCGCGGTTTCAAGCGGTAAGGGTGGTGTGGGCAAAAGTCTTGTGGCGGCAACGCTTGCTTTAACGCTGGCAAAGAAGGACTATAAAGTGGGACTGTTTGATTTAGACTTTACTAGTCCATCTATACACATAATCTTAGGCATTGAAGGTGTACAGCCGAAAGAAGAGAAGGGCATAGTTCCGCCAATAGTGCATGGCATAAAATACATGTCAATAGTTTACTATTCAGGCGAATATGTTTCGCCGTTAAGGGGTGCGGATGTTTCAAATGCCTTAATTGAGCTACTTTCAATTACGAGATGGGAAAAGTTGGATTTTCTTGTTATGGACATGCCACCGGGAATCGGAGACGCAACACTGGACCTAATTCGGTTGATTAGGAACATCCAGTTTCTCATTGTGACGACACCTTCACAGCTAGCCTTCGAAACTGTTCGAAAACTGATAAGCTTGCTGAAGGAATTAAAAATTTCAGTGATAGGCGTTGTTGAAAACATTAAGATGGACAATTCAGATGCTATTCAAAAACAAGCCCGAAAGTTAGGCTTAGAGTTTCTGGGAGAAATCCCATACGACTTGAAAGTGGAAGAAGCCATAGGCAACACAGACAAGCTTCTAAACACGATACTTGCCAAGAAAGTGGAAGAAATAGCAGAAAAGTTATGGCACAACCAAAAGAACCTGGACGTTTCATCATTAAGAAGAAAGACGGAACAAAGATAGGGTGGTTAAAAGGAAGGTGAGGTTCAACCTATATATAGGGGGTAGAACAGCCTCAGAGACTTGGAGAATATCCAACATTCATTGTTTTGACAGTCAATAAATCATGCAACTTAGCTCTGCAGTTTCTGTTTTATGTTGTTGCGTTTCTCTTCGGCTACTGGTCCAAACTTCTTAATCCTGTCTGTGAACATGGTGAATAGTTCTGCTGCTTTCTTGTAAACTGGCAGCGGCACATAGCTATAGCGAACCCTCATGTTCTCAATTCCAAACTGTGCAAGCTCTCGTCCCATCTCAATCATTCGCTTCTTCGTAAACTTCTCGTCAATCTCCTGCGAACCCTCAATAACCAAAACCCCATCAGCGCCAAACGCAAACGCACTAAGCAAATGCTTCAAACCCAAAATAGCCGTAGACGGAACAGACACAATCCGAATATTCTCAGGATAATTCGTGCGGTCCAAACCCAAAAAGTCCATACCAGTATAACCCACATTCTTATCAACAAAAGCCACTACACTAACCTCACCAGCCTGCTTATCCGCCAATACACCCCTCAACTGCGCAATTATCTGCTTCATCATCGAATTCTTAAAATCAATAGCATCCTTCGGACAAACAGGAATGCACGCGCCACAACCAATACATTGGAACGGGTCAATCTTGGCTTTGCTCTCATGCATAGTTATAGCGTTTACCGGACAAATCGGAACACAAGCACCACAGCCATTGCACAAATCCGCTATCACAAAGGCTTTTTCTGGGCTAGTTGTGACATATTCGCTTTTAAGGAACAGCGACGCCTTAGCCGCAGCTCCCAAACCATCAGAAACCGTGTCACGAACATCCTTCGGACTTAAAGCACAGCCACACACAAAAATTCCAGTGACAAGCGAATCAACAGGGTCAAGCTTAGGATGCTTTTCCGTTATGAAGCCATCTTCGCCAGTAGCAACTTTCATTTTATCAGCAAGTTCTTTAAGACCAGTGGGTGCAACCATGGGCGTAGCCAAAGCAACCATGTCATACTCGTATTCCCCTGTCTCGCCCGTCAACGTGTCTTCAGCTAAAACAACAAGTTTGCCATTACTATTGTTCTTATAAATTTCAGCCACTTTTCCGCGTATGAAAACGACTCCGGCTTCTTCATCTCGCCAGTAAAGGTCTTCGTAGCCTTTACCCGTAGCCCTTATGTCAATATAGTGAATTGTGACGTCTATTCCCAACATCTTCTTAAGCACAAACGCCTGCTTCAGCGAATACATGCAGCAAATGCGGCTACAGTAGGGAATATAGTTCTTATCTCTTGAACCAGCACAAAGCAAAATCGCCATTTTCCTAACGTCACTACCATCAGCCCTCTTAATATAGCCGCCCGTCGGCCCAGTAGCAGAAGTAAGCCTCTCCAAATCCATCATTGTTATAACGTCTTTGTAATTGCCATAACCGTAAATTTCCAAGTTTCTGGCATCGTAAAGCTTGTATCCCGTGGCCAAAATTATCGCGCCCACGTTTAGCTCGACATTTTTGCCTTTGTCCTCTAGGCTTATGGCTTTAGCTGGACAAAGCTTCTCACATTTTCCACATTTATTGCAAGCATCAAAATCTATCTCATAAGCAGATGGAACAGCCTGCGGAAACTCTATGTAAGCCGCTTTTCTCTGAGACAAGCCTTCATTAAACTCGTCTGGAACAGTTACTGGGCAAACTTTGGCGCAAACACCACAACTTCTACACTTCTCAACATCCACACCCCGTGGCTTCATGAAAACCTTAACCGCATAGTTGCCCGGTCGCCCACCAATATCTTGCACTTCCGCATAAGTAAGCAAATTTACATTTGGGTTTCTCCCAACTTCAGCCATCCTCGGAGTTAAAATACACTGAGCGCAGTCAAGGGTTGGAAAAACCTTTGTCAGTTTCGCCATGTTACCGCCTATGCTCGGCTTTCTCTCCACAATGTGAACCTTAAAACCTAAATATCCAAGTTCAAGGGCAGCTGTAATGCCAGCTATGCCACCACCTATGATGAGGATTTCTCTTGAACATTTTTCGCTTATGGTTTCTAGCGGCTCAAGTTCTATGCTTCGCTCATAACCGCCTCTAATTAAACTTATAGCTTTCCTTGTGACTTCTGTGGATGCGTGCGGTCCGTGGACCCACGAGCTTTGCTCCCTGATGTTCACAAACTCAAGCATGTAGGGATTCAAACCAGCCCTTTCTAAAACGCTTTGGAATGTGGCAAGGTGCATTCTCGGCGTGCAGCTTGCAACCACTGCTCTGTCCAAACTTTCCTTCTTTATGGCTTCAACTATCATTTCTTGGGCTGGTTTTGAGCATAAATATTTATGATATTTGGTTACAACGACTCCTTCCCAGTTTTTAACCGCCTCAAGAACAGCGTTAACATCTATAACGTCACCTATGTTTCCACCGCACTCGCAGACAAAAATGCCGATTCTAGGCTGTTTCTTCTCCATCTAGAGCAATCTCCATTTTCCATGACATGTTTTGATTCATACAAGGGAAAACACTTATTAAAAATCTTTTGCGATTCTAAAAAGGATTTTAACATTATATTCATCTCGCTTGTTTCTATAGTTAAAAATATTTTTTGAGACATTTGGTTATCATACAGATTCTTCATGTTTAGTGGGTTTTTTACCCGTTTCGGAAAATATTTTAAGAAATTCCAAGTTATCTCATTATGACCAATATTAGCAATGTAAGGATGGTGATAATATGAAGACGAAGCTTATTAGAATTCTAAGAATAGAAAGTAGTGACCTAGACCCTTCTGAGAAACCTGAAGAAATATCTGTAGAAGAATTCGAGTCTCTTCCTGAGTATGAACCTAGTCCAAAGGAAAGAGAAGCCGAAATGTTGCTCAAGTTCAAAGGTATGGAAAAAGAATATGATACAGAAATGATGAAAAAGGCGGTAGACGTATACATTGATGATAACATCTTCAAAGAGCTACTTAATATCTTCAAACTATACAAAGTTCCTTCTAAGTTCATAGAAAATGGTATCGAATTAGACATCAGACGAAAAATGAGAAAATAAACATGGCGAATCGAAAAAACAATTGCTATCCATTGTGAAAGTTTTGCATTCTCATCTTATTTGTATACTTTTCTCTGGATTACTTACTGTCGGTGTTTTTCCGACAGTTTTAAGCTATCTTCTGTGGTCAAGCCCGCTTGACTTTAAGACATTAAAACCTTTTGCTCTATCATTCCCAAAAATACGAATAGTATTTAATTCTGCATCCCACTCTCCTCTAGCATGGAGACATATACTATTTAGGCTATGAGAAAATGATAGAAGAAGATTGGTGGTGGTTCTGGGAAGAAGAAACCGAAGAAGATGAGGAAAATGAGGAGGACTCTGAAAGAAATGACATTGTGGGAAGTTGAATGTGACCGTTGCAAAATGACGGTTAAAGAAGGCGAAACTTGCCCGTGGTGTTCTAGATTTGTGTGTGATAACTGTAAAGACCCATATTCTGGATTATGTATTGATTGCACCACGATTTTATTGAAAGAAGTTTCAAAGGTAAGTATGGCAAAAGTTTTGCGAAGAATAGAAGAGGAAGTTTCAAATCTAGGGATAGCAGAAGTTTTGAGGAAAATAAGAGAGGAAGAAGAACAGGAAGAATTTGACAGAGCATTAGAAGGATATGCCGAGATGATGGAAAACTGTTTAGAAGAGTGGAAAATATTTGAAATAGAGTTTTGCCCTAATTGTGGCTCAGACGATTTTGATATAATCCCGATTTTTGAAACAAAAAAGCAATCAAGATATAAATGTAATGAATGTGGATACGAATGGATGAAGTAACCACCATAGATGTAAAGAATATTGTATGATGTGATAAGATGCGTTCATGGATAGAGGCACTTAATACATATTCATATCCTGTGAAGCTTAGCTGTTATAAACATTATAACCGATTTCAAAATTACTTTAACAAAGACATAATCGGGGACAGAAACTCTACAATGGAATTTGAAAATTACTTCAGGGAAAACGCACGTCGATCGATTGAAGTATATTTTGAAGTGATCTTTTGGAAGCTATATAGTCAAGTCATCATAAGACAAAGGAGAACAACGGAAATGATCAATAACATTTTAAAACTGAAGACGAAACCATACGAATTATACGATGCCATTGAAGCTTTTACAATTAACCCGAGCAAGTCCAATCTACAAGATCTTCGCTTGCTTTTAGGCATTAAAACAGACGTATTAGCAGTGCCATTAACTTTTGTTGCTTTCTTTAATCCCGAGAAATATCCCATGGTCGACAATGTTGTAGCGAGATGGGTTAACGCAAACCATATTAAACATAACGCAAGTAGACAAACTAAACTAACGCCATTTGTCAGCACTTATAGATATACATCACTCAAAGAGATTGATTTTAGAAGCTATGTAAATTGGGTTGGTTGGTGCAATGAAGGAGCCCAAATTTTAACTGATAAAACAAGTATTAAATGGCGTGCTAGAGATGTTGAAATGGCAATTTTTGCGGCTAGAAATAATCTTCAATTAAATGTCATATGAGAATTCTATGAAATTCTAAGCCTCAGAAAGGCTACTCCCTGATGATAGTTTAGATTTTCTAGATGCAAAATCCAAATTCTAGAATCAAAGTCTTTTGGGTAGCCTCTGACTTCCTAAAAAGACTAATCCTCTCTTTTAGCATCTCCTAAAAATGTTCACCACTTAACAATGCAATCTTTTACAAAATAATCTTCTCTTTCAGTAAGACTTATTAAAAATCTTACTCCCCTATTTCAATAAAAAGTGACGTAGAAAATGAATGTTCAGGAGCTTGTCCAAAAACATAAGCTTCTCGAATGCATTCAATGTGGAATGTGCACTGGAAGCTGTCCAGTTGCAAGAAAAGCTAGCCTAAACGTTAGAAAGTATATGCGCGAAGTTTCTGCTTTGGGCCAGTTGACCATACATCCACAGAACGAGTTATGGAGTTGCACAAATTGTTCCACATGTGCTATTCGCTGCCCGAAAGACATGTACCCGTACGAATTTTTAATTGACATTCGCGGCATGGCCGTTGAACAAGGACAAATTGCCCCGACCATTCGAGACGCGTTAGAAAGCATCTTCAAAAATGGCAACCCATGGGCGAGAATACGCGGCAAACGGTCTGAATGGAGTCAAGGCCTAAACCTTAAGCACATTTCGCAAGGCGCAGAAATCCTATACTACGTTGGTTGCACATCAGCCTACGACTCAAGAGTTCAGAGCGTAGCCAAAAGCCTTGCCACATGCTTACAAAAAGCTGGAGTGAACTTTGGCGTTTTAGGCGATGAGGAGAGTTGCTGCGGAAGTGAAGTCTATGGTATGGGTGAAAAAGGCTTGTTCGATTTCTTGGTTGAAGAGAACATGAAAATCTTCAACAAATACAACATAAAACAAACGGTTACGAACTGTCCCCATGGTTTTCATGCTTTCAAAAACCGTTACAATCAGACCAGTTTTGAAGTGCAACATCACACGCAAATGCTTGCCAAACTAATCGATGATAAAAAGCTCACTTTTTCAAAAGAGGTGAATAAGAAAGTTATTTACCATGACCCATGCTTCTTAGGAAAACAAAACGGCATCTACGAAGAGCCACGGAAAGTTATTGAAAGCGTGCCAGGCGTAAAACTGCTGGAGTTTGATCGTTCAAGGGCGAGAAGCCTCTGCTGCGAAGGCGGCGGTGGAAGAATGTGGGTTGACATTCCAGGACCACGACTAGCAGAAATCCGCGTTAAGGATGCGGTTGAAGCAGGCGCGGAAATATTAGCTGTTGCTTGTCCTTTCTGTCTTCTAACAATCGAGGATGCGGTTAAAACAACTGGTAATGAAGGCAAAATCCAGGTTATGGACGTAGCGGAATTGCTTGCGGTTGCCTTATAATATTCCTAATTAGTTGGTAAAACACTTTTTCATTAAGTTGCGAATGCTTGATAAATCTCCAATTACTAAATTAACTCGTTCAAGGGTTGTTCCAGATGGAAAGCTGGAATTTGATAATTATTGGTGCTGGCGCGGCTGGTTTAGCTGCTGGGATTTATGCTGCAAGAAGTGGACTAAAAACCCTTATTCTAGACGAAAAAATTGCTGGAGGCACAACTGCAGAAGCACCATTAGTTGAGAATTATCCAGGTTTTCAAAATATAGGCGGAATCGAACTGGCACAGAAAATGGTAGCCCAATGCAAAGGCACAGGCGTGATCATCCGCGAATTCGAAAAAGTCTTAAGCCTAGACCTTAAGGGTGAGAAGAAAATCGTGAAAACAAATAGAACCGTCCTTGAGACAGAAGCGGTTATCATTGCTTCTGGCTCCCATTACCGTGAAATCGGCGTTCTAGGCGAAAAAGAGTTTCTTGGAAGAGGCGTAAGCTACTGCGGGATTTGTGATGGTCCTTTGTTTAAAGGTAAACGTGTACTTATTGTTGGTGGCGGCAACTCAGCGCTGATGACAGCTCTATACATTGCAGGGCTCGCGTCGGAAGTTAAAGTTGCACATCGCAGGGATGCTTTTCGTGCCGAAGAAGCCCTTGTTAGGGCATTAAGGGAAAAAGCGAACGTAGAAATTTTATGGAATACTGAAGTGAAAGAAATTAAAGGCGAAAAACTAGTCAATAAAGTAACAATTTTCAATAGGAACACCGGAGAAACCAACGAGTTGCTTGTTGACGGCGTTTTTGTCCAAGTTGGAGAAACCCCTAACAGCCAGCTAGCCAAAGAGGCAGGAGTTGAGGTTGACAAGGATGGATATGTAATGATTGACATTCGGCAGCGGACAAACATAGCAGGGGTTTATGCAGCTGGAGACGTTACAAACCATACGGTTAAACAGGTTGGAACGGCTGTGGGTCAGGGCATAACAGCAGCCCTCGAAGCTTACAACTACATTAGACGACCGTACTACTACAGAGAATGAAATCATCCTCTAGCTACATTAAATGATTCGATTTTCATGCGATATTTTTTTATAAGCCATAGAGATACGTCTCTTCTTCTGAGCGTAGATATGATAGAAACATTGAGGAATTAACATGGGTAGCAGTGCAGTACTTGTGATTGGTGGAGGCATAGCTGGAATGCAAGCATCTTTGGATCTTGCAGATCGAGGGCTTACAGTTTACCTTGCGGAGAAGTCCCCAAGCATTGGAGGTCGGATGGCACAGCTTGATAAGACCTTTCCAACAATGGACTGCTCCATATGTATTCTTGGGCCTAAGATGATTTCATGTCTTCATCATCCAAACATAACCCTATTAACCTATTCTGAAGTAAAGGAAGTTACTGGTTCAGCAGGTAATTTCAAAGTTAAAATAGCAAAGAAACCTAGGTATGTAGATGAGTCTAAATGCACTGGCTGCGATGAATGCACAAAAGTCTGCCCAGTTACATTGCCAAACGAGTTTGACATGGGAATTGGAAAAAGGAAAGCAATTTACAGACTTTTCCCCCAATCTGTTCCTAATGTTTTTGCAATAGATAGAAGGGGAACTCCACCTTGCCGTTATAGTTGTCCAGCGGGCATAAATGCTCAAGGGTATGTAGCATTAATCGCAAATAGAAAGTTTAAGGAAGCCCACGATCTAATAAAAAAGGAATTAGTGCTTTCAGGGGTCCTTGGGCGGGTCTGCTTCCACCCTTGCGAGGGCGAGTGTGAGAGGGGAAAGGTTGACGAACCCATTGCGATTTGTGCCCTGAAAAGGTTTGCAGCTGCCCATGCGGAAAATATAGAAAAGCCTGCGCCACTACCGAAGAAGTATGAGGAAAAAGTGGCCATAATAGGTTCAGGTCCAGCAGGGCTTGCAGCCGCTTATGAACTTATTAAAATGGGATACTCCGCCACAGTTTTTGAAAAGGATCCAGAGCTTGGTGGAATGCTAAGATACGCAATTCCAGATTACAGACTTCCAAAGCGTGTATTGGATGAAGACATTACTTACTTGACGAACCTAGGTGTAGAAATTCGTGCAAACACGAACCTCGGCGAGGATGTCACCCTTGAAGACTTGAAAAAAATGGGATACAAAGCGTTTTTCTTGGCCGTTGGGGCTCAGAAAAGCGTAAAACTTGAAATAGAAGGAGAAGATCTGGATGGAGTTTTGCATGCGCTGGATTTTCTGCGGAGTGTGACCTCGGGAGAAAAGGTCAACCTTGGCGATTCTGTTGCAGTGATTGGTGGCGGTAACGTTGCAGTGGATTCGGCAAGAACAGCTCTAAGGCTTGGGGCAAAGAAGGTAACAATTCTCTATAGAAGATCAAGAGCGGAAATGCCTGCGTATCATCCAGAAGTCGAAGAAGCTGAAAAGGAAGGAGTTGAAATAAAGTTTCTGGTTTCTCCCCAGAGAATACTTGACAAAAACGGCAAGGTCGCAGGTATAGAATGTTTAAAAATGCTGCTCGGTCCACCTGATGAAACAGGCAGAAGGAGACCTATTCCAATTGATGGATCAAAACACACCATTCTAACTGATAATGTGATAATTGCTATAGGGCAAATGCTTGATACTTCGACGCTTCCAGAAAAAATTCAGACAACTGGACAAGCCATAATCGTTGACCCTATAACTTTTGAAACTGATATGCCAGGCGTGTTTGCTGGTGGAGATGCAACGTTAGGTCCAGCATCTGTTATAGAGGCTATTGAATGTGGGAAGGAGGCGGCGATCTCAATTCATAGATACCTTAGGGGCGTAGATGTGAGGGCTGGAAGGCCTGAAAAGCGAATCAAAGTTGAAGAGGTTCCAAAGGAAGGAATTATTAAAAAGCAGCGAGAGTCTATTCCTGTTCTTTCTGTTGAAAAGCGAACTGAGAATTTTGAAGAGGTTGTGCTTGGGTATACGGAAGAAATGGCTGTTGAAGAAGCTAACCGATGTCTCTCGTGTGGAGGCTGTTCAGAGTGTCGTGAATGTGAAAAAGCTTGTTTGGCAAAAGCAGTCGATTTCAATCAAAAACTTGGAGAGATAACGCTTAACGTTTCCAGCATAATATTGGCCACAGGCCTGGAAATTTATGATCCATCATCCATAAGCGAGTACGGTTATAAACGATACAAGAATGTTCTTTTATCGCTGGAATTTGAAAGGCTCATTAATGCTTCCGGGCCAACACTTGGAGAGCTTTTAAGGCCTTCAGATAACAAGCATCCCCGCAGAATAGTTTTTATACAATGTGTTGGCTCAAGAAGCCAGCAAAAGGGATTACCATACTGCTCAAGCGTTTGTTGCATGTACGCCACAAAAGAGGCGATCTTGGTTAGAGAGCATAACCCAGAATGCGAAGTTTACATTTTGTATATGGATCTGAGAGTGTTTGGGAAACGGTTCCAAGAATTCGTCACAAGAGCCAGAGATGAATGGGGCGTCAAATACATTAATGGACGTGCCGCTTTAGTCGTGGAAGACCCGGCGACAAAGGACTTTTTTGTTCGATACGAAAATATCATGGAAGGGAAAATAGAAGAGTTGCGTGCGGATTTGGTTGTGCTTTGTCCAGCTTTAGTTCCAAGAGAAGACAATAAATTTTTGGCAGAAATTTTTGGTTTAGAATTAAATAAATACGGCTTTTTAAAAACGAAAGATCCGTTACTTATGCCTGTTGAAACAGATGTGGAAGGAATCTTTGTTTGTGGGTACTGCCAATCACCCAAAGACATTTCTGAATCAGTTACGCAAGCCAGCGCGGCTGCAGCAAAAGCTGCGGAGGTAGCTGTATCCGCTGTTGTGGGAGGATAGCCAATGGAAACAGGAAAAGAAGAATTAAGAATTGGAGTTTTCATTTGCCACTGCGGCTTTAACATTGGTGGAGTAATTGACATCCCAACGGTTGTAGAATACGCCAAAACTTTGCCCAACATTGTTTGCGCCGAAGAAAGCCTTTACACATGCTCATCTACTGGATTAAGCGTCATCAAAGAATGCATAAAAAAACATAATCTAAACCGCGTCATTGTTGCATCTTGCACGCCTGCAACCCACGAATACCTTTTCAGAAAGACATGCGAGGAAGCAGGGCTAAACAAGTACCTATTTGAAATGGTAAACATACGAGAGCAATCCTCATGGGTTCACATGCATCAACCAAAAGAAGCAACAGAAAAAGTCAAAGATCTCATCAGAATGGCTGTTGCCAAAGCAAGCTATCTTGAACCGCAGATAGAGCCGGAGCTTGAGATAAACCCTTCAGCACTAGTTATAGGCGGTGGAATAGCCGGAATGACTGCGGCCATGTCCCTTGCAAGACAAGGCTTTCAAGTCCACTTGGTTGAGAAGGAAACGGAACTTGGCGGGATGCTTAGATATTTGTATGAGTTGCAGCCCACAGGACGTGACGCCGCAGAAATATTACGTGAAGCCGTCACAGCCGTGAAGGCTAACAGCAACATACACCTACACACGTCAACCCTCGTTAAAGAAGTAAAGGGTTTCTTTGGGAACTTTGACGTGACACTTCAAAAGAAGGGTCCAAACGAACTTGAGCAAATCAACGTGGGAACAATAATAGTAGCCACAGGAGCCGAAGATTTCAAGCCTGTGGGAATGTACGGGTATAAAGAGAATGAAAAAGTCGTGACACAGCTTGAATTTGAACAGCTTCTCAAAAAGGGCGAACTCAAAAAGCCCAAAAAGGTTGTTATGATCCAATGCGTCGGAGCCAGAGAAAAAACTGGTAGAACGTACTGTTCAAGAATATGCTGTATGGTAGCTCTCAACAACGCTTTGCTCCTTAAAAAATTATATCCAGACGTAGAAATCAGCATGCTTTTCCGTGACCTGCAAACTTATGGCGAGTATGAAGACTTTTACCATGAGGCAAGAGAAAGATTCATCGATTTCATTCGCTATGACCCGGATAAACATCCAAAAGTCGCCTCAAAACCTGATGGAAAGTTAACGGTCACAGTTTATGACGCTTATTTGGGAGCCGAGATTGAAATAGATAGTGACCTGGTTGTTTTATCAACGCCTCTAGTTCAGCACGAGGATGGAAGAAAACTTTCTTCTATACTCAAGGTGCCTCTGGGCTCTGATAACTTCTTTTTTGAGGCTCATCCAAAACTTAGGCCAGTTGACTTCTCATCAGAGGGCATATATGTTTGCGGCACAGCCCACGGACCAAAAGACGTAACTGAAAGCATTGATCAGGCTTTGGCTGCAGCCTCTAAGGCGGCGATTCCTATGGCTGTCGGAAAAATAAAGGCTGAGGCTGTTAAGGCTTCAGTTGATAAAGATATTTGTGTGAACTGTGATGCGTGTGAGGTTTCGTGTATTTTTAACGCCATTGAGGCTCTACCCTTTGGACTGCCCAACGTGATTGAGGCCAACTGCAAAGGCTGTGGTGTGTGCGCGGCTGAATGCCCGATGGGAGCGATGCAACTCAGGCACTTTAAAGATCAACAGATTGTGGCGGCAATTGAGGCGTTGCTCAAACCAAAGAAGCTTGCGGGCTTGGGTGGGAGTCTCGAGCCGATCATACTGTGTTTTGCTTGTCAGTGGTGCTCTTATGCAGCTGCTGATCTCGCTGGGGTCTTGAGGATTCAGTATCCATCGAACGTTCGAATCTTAAGGGTTCCATGCAGCGGTAGGGTGGACGTGCTTCATGTTCTAAAGGCATTTCTGAACGGCGCTGACGGGGTTATCGTAACTGGCTGCCTAATCGGCGACTGCCATTACATAGATGGTAACTTGAAAGCCAAGAGTAGAGTGGATGCAATGAAGAAATCCCTAACAGCCCTTGGCGTAGATCCTGAACGCCTCGAAATAGGGTTTGCCTCTTCATCTGAAGGACAAAAATTTGCCACCATGGTGACCAATTTTGTGGAGAAAATAAGAAAGCTTGGACCGAATCTGTTGAGAGTTGAAGGAGGAGGCGATTAACTTGTATAAAATAGTAACAAAACGGGAACTGGTTTCTCACATTAATTTATTCGAGTTTTCCGCTAAAGAAATAGCTGCGAAATCTAAACCAGGACAATTCGTAATTCTAAAAGTAGACGAAAAAGGAGAGAGGGTTCCAGTCACCATTGCTGACGCAGACGTTGGAAAGGGAACGATAACTGTAGTCTGTCACGAAGTTGGCAAAACAACGAAACAGCTTGGAAGCTTAAACGAAGGAGACAGTATCCTAGATTTGTTGGGTCCGTTGGGAAAACCGGCCGAAATCAGGAAATTTGGGACTGTGTTGTGCGTTGGCGGCGGCGTGATGGTTGCACCGCTACATTTCCAAGCTAAAGCGTTCCATGAAGCAGGCAACAAGGTCATAGGGGTAATTGGCGCCAGAACTGAAAATCAACTAATTTTTGAAGATGAAATGCGGGAAATATGCAATGAGCTTTATGTGGCTACAGATGACGGAACAAAGGGCTACAAGGGATTAGACTTCCTTAAAGACTTGCTTAAGGAAAGAAAGATTGACCAAGTAGTAGCTGTGGGACCAATTATAATGATGAAGACGGTTTCAGAGGTCACGCGCCCATATGGCACACCCACAATCGTGAATTTAATTCCGATAATGGTTGATGGTATGGGAATGTGTGGGGCGTGCAGAGTAACAGTCGGCGGCAAAACAAGGTTCGCATGTGTTGACGGCCCTGATTTTGATGGGCATCAAGTCGATTTTGAAGAGTTGATGGCGCGGCTGAAAATGTATGCGCCTGAAGAGAAGCTTGCATTTGTATTTTATGAGAAGGGAGGAAAAAGCCTGTGAGTAAGCCTAAACCTAAAATTCGGAAAGAAGTCGTTCCCATGCCCAAGCAAGATCCCAAAGAGCGCGTCAACAATTTTAACGAAGTGGCACTCGGTTACACGGAAGAGCAAACTGTGGCTGAAGCTGAAAGATGTCTACAATGTCGAGAGGCCCAGTGTGTGAAGGGATGCCCAGTGGAGGTGGAAGTCCCGACATTCATAAACCTAATCAGAGAACGCAAATTTGACGAAGCTATAAGGAAGATCAAGGAAAAGAACAGTCTTCCAGCCATCTGTGGCAGAGTATGCCCACAAGAAGAGCAATGCCAAGCAAACTGCACTTTGGGAAAAGTCGGTGACCCTGTTTCCGTTGGAAGACTTGAAAGGTTTGTGGCTGATTGGGAAAGAGAACGGGGCTATGAGATTCCACAAAAATCCGTTTCTACGGGAAAGAAGGTGGCAATTGTGGGGGCGGGTCCAGCGGGTTTGACCGCTGCAGCGGACCTAACTAAACTTGGACACGAAGTTGTCATTTTTGAGGCTTTGCATAAGCCAAGCGGCGTGCTTATTTACGGGATTCCGGAGTTCCGGTTACCTAAAAAAATTGTTGAGGCCGAAGCCGAATACATAGAAAAGTTAGGCGTCACCATCAAAACGAACGCGATGATCGGAAAACTGTACACTTTAAAGGAGTTGCTTGAGCAGTTTGGCTCGGTTTTCATCGGTACTGGTGCGGGGCTTCCGAGTTTCATGAGGATACTTGGCGAAAACCTGTGTGGAATCTATTCAGCCAACGAATTTCTGATACGTGTCAATCTGATGAAAGCATACGCGTTTCCAGAGTATGATACACCCATCTATGTTGGGGAGAAGGTAGCTGTTATTGGAGGCGGCAACGTAGCCATGGATGCTGCCAGATGCGCCTTACGACTTGGAGCGAAAGAAGTTAAGATTGTTTATCGAAGGTCCCGTGAGGAAATGCCAGCCAGATCTGAAGAAATTGAAAACGCTGAAGAAGAAGGCATAGTCTTCGAGTTCTTAACGAATCCTAAAAGGTTTGTTGGCAATGAAAGAAGCTGGGTGAAAGCAATGGAATGCATAAGAATGCGTTTAGGCGAACCAGACGAAAGTGGACGAAGGAGGCCGGTGCCAATTGAAGGCTCAGATTTCATAATGGACGTGGACACGGTTATAATTGCCATTGGAAGGTCACCGAACCCAATAATACAACAGACAACCGAAGGTCTACAAGTTACAAAGTGGGGTACTATAGTTGTTGATGAAAATGGGAAAACAAGCCTTGAAGGCGTTTATGCTGGTGGAGACATTGTGACGGGTGAAGCGACAGTTATAAGCGCTATGGGAGCAGGCAAAAAAGCAGCAAAAGCCATACACGAATACTTAATGAAAAAGTAAGCAGCGAAAAAGGCAACATAACAAAATTAAGCCCATTGCCCATGTTAAGACTTGATTTCTTCCGGCAAGCCATACACAAGCTGGTTTTCGCGCTCGCCCACGATTAATACTTTCCCAAACTGCGTCATGGCGATTAGATGCATTAAAAGTTTCGACTTTTCCATGCCCGTAGCCTTTGACAGGTCATCTATAGTCGATGAACCTCGATTCCTTATCTCCTGAAGTATGAGATTTCTCTCCCTTGCGCGTTCCTGCATTTCCTTCGCCTTTTCTGGACTTATTGTAGGTTTTTCAGACAAGGCTTTCACTTCTGGCAGAAAACTAACTCTATCAAAGCCTTATATAAAAATAATTGTTAGCTGAGATCCATATTCAATATTCGATTAAGCTTCCTAAAATGTATACGAATATATCTTGGATTGTAAATAATTAGGGCGGAGAAATTCTTGAAGAAGAGTTTATCAGAAGTCAAATTTGAAGAGTTTGAGGGCAAAAGCTTCGAATTGATTCATGTAGTTGAAATGTTATGTGAAGTTTGTGAAAAACCGTTGAGTAAAAAAGAAAAGTTTCTTGGAAAAATCCAAATTTTAAGTAAAGAAGATTATCAGAACCTTTTAAACAGGTCTTCGGTTCACGACCGTGTTGAAGTTGATGTTGAAAATGGCAAAATTTACCTTTACGATCATGACTTTCCCGGAGATATTCACCCAGAATGTATAGAGAAATTGTAGGTTAATGCCGTCTTAAACAAGATGATAAAGATACTGCCTATTTTTCTGTCCAGCTTCGTTTATTATGCCGTTTCTTCTGAGAGCTATTATGTGCTGCATTACTCTGTTTGGTTGAAGACCGGTTGATTGCGAAAGCTCTTCCACGGTGAGTGGGCCTTTCTCTTTTATGGCTCCAATTATCATATGTCTTTCGATCTCGTCCTGCATTATTGAATCTACAACTTGTCGGTATCTTTCCTCGTCGATTTCTACTTTTATTTGTGATCTTCCCGTAACCCATCGCAGTCTCTGGGATTTGAAAGCCTCTATTGCTGCATTGGTTTTTCTTATTAAATTTTCTCTTTCGCTCATCTTTCCCACCTATTTTGGATTATGCATAAGCCTAAAAGGACTTGGCCCTAACCGTTTTATTTGCTCTATCATCTCCCTGACTAATGCAGCGAATTTTGCCCCCTCGCTTGCTGAAACCCATTCCAGTTTTACGCGTTCGGGTTCCATTCCTATACTCTTCACAGCTTTCTTTATGTAATCAAATCTTTTTTCCATCATGTAATTTCCTTTCTGATAATGGCAATCACCAGGATGGCAACCCGCGATTATGATCCCGTCGGCTCCCACTCTCAAGGTTTCTAGCACAAGTGTTGGATCCACTCTACCTGTGCACATTACTCGGATTATCCTAATGTTTGTTGGGTATTCAAAACGACTTGTGCCGGCTAGGTCTGCTCCTGCATAACTACACCAGTTGCAGCAGAAGGCCACAATCAAAGGCTCAAATTCTTCTTCAACTCTCTCTTTCCCTTCAACCATTTAAGACCTAACCTCCTTTAGGCTTTCGGGAATCAAAAGTGCATTTACTTGTGCAAGAATCTGCTGATCCTTGAAGTGTCGCATGGTTATGGCTTGTCTTGGGCATTCTGCGGCGCATGAACCGCACCCTCTGCACAGTACTTCGCGGATTTTTGACTTTCCATTTTCAATTTTTGGTGCTCCGTAGGGGCATATTTCTTCGCATAGTCCGCATCCAATGCATAGATCTTCATCTGCAACAGCTGTTATAGCCTCTGTCTTGACTTTTCTGTTACCCATGAGGATTGACGCTCTCGCGGCTGCTGCTTCGCCTGAAATTATGCTTTCAGAAACATCTTTTGGTCCTGAAACTGTACCAGCAATGAAAGCTCCGTCGACGTTTGTATCTACGGGGCGAAGCTTTAAGTGAGCCTCCATTAAAAAGCCGTCTGTGCTTATGGGAATCTTTAGCATTCTCGCAAGTAATACTTCGTCTTTGTTTGGAATTAATGGAGTTGAAAGCACAACCCAATCCGCTAGAAAGTTAACTTCAAGTCCGGACAAGGCATCGTGAGCCATTACTTGAAGCTTGCCTTCTGGTGTTTGGGTTATTTCCGGCGGAACCTCTTCTATTTGCCTTACAAATCTCACTTCAAAGTCTCTCGCCTTTCTGTAGAAGTCTTCATATTCCTTGTAAACTCTGAGGTCTCCGAAGAGTATTACGACATCCGTTTTTGGAGATTTTTCCTTTACGAGTATAGCGTTTTTTATGGCGTTCATGCAACATATCCTTGAACAATATGGCCATCCTTCCTCTCTGCGCGCTTTAAGAATTTTTCTCAGGAGCTCTGCTGTGTCTGATTTCGGGAAAGCCTCAAGCTCGGATGGCCGAATTTCACCTTTCCTTGCACCCACACATTGGATCATCACAATTCTCTCGGGTTCCGCAATTTCACCCTTCCTCAGCATTTCATCCAATTCTCGTTGCGTTATTACGTGGTCGTATACACCATACTGGTAAAGCCCTTTTGGCGGAGTATAGTTTGATGCGCCAGAAGCAACGATTATTGTGCCCACATTTATCTCCCTATCACCATCCGGGCCCGTTAAAATGACGTTGAAGTTTCCAACATATCCTGAAACTTCTTTCAGGGTTGTTGATGTGACCAGCTCGATGTTTTTATGAGATTTTACGGCTTCTATTAATGGGTCGACAACCTCTGAAGAATCCGCCAAAGTTGGATATAGCTTATAGAGTTTTTGAGTCATTCCACCGAGCTCTTTCTCCTTTTCAATAAGGTATACTTTGAAGCCTTGATTTGCCATAGAGAGGGCTGCTGTTATCCCAGCAATGCCTGCTCCGATAACAAGCGAAACATCCTTGACCTCGACTTCTGGCTCTGTTTGAGGTTCAAGCAGTGCATTTTTTGCAGTAGCCATCCTAACAATGTCTTTGGCTTTTTCTGTTGCTTTTTCTGGCTCATGTGTGTGTACCCAGCTACATTGTTCACGAATGTTTGCCATTTCAAATAGGTAGGAGTTTAAGTCAGCTTCTTTGCATGCGGCTCTGAATAATGGTTCGTGGGTTCGTGGCGTGCATGAAGCTACAACTACCCGGTTAAGGTTGTAGTCTTTTATTGCCTTCTTTATCGCTGCTAATCCCGCTTCTGAGCAGGTATAGAGATTATGTTCAGCGTAAGCGACATGCGGTAATGTTTTAGCATATTCTGTTACTTCTGGAACGTTGACTACGCCACCTATGTTTATTCCACAGTGACAGATGAATACTCCTATGCGTGGCTCTTCACTCATTTATGATACCTCCTTGCCCAATAAAACTTCAGCCACCCGCGCGGCTGTGGCGCTTGCTTGGGTTATGGAGTCTGGGATATCTCCAGTTTTTGGTCCTAAACAATAGCCACAAGCGAAAATTCCTGGAACAGCTGTGTCGAGAGGTGTTTTTACAGCGTCCGCTGATTTGAGAAATCCATAGTTATCTAATTCTATACCTAATGTTTTGGCTAATTCTTCCACCCCTTTTCTGGGAATTAAGGCTGGACATAACACCACTAGGTCAAAAGGGATATGCTGAACAGTTCGAGTTACGGGGTCTTCAAACCAAACTATAAGATTATTTGTGGCCCGGTCTTCCGAGATTTCCCCCGGGTTGCTTCGAACAAATGCTATTCCAAACTCGGATTTTGCTCTGTTTACAAACTCTTGGAAACCCCTGCCGAAAGCCCGCATGTCTATGTAGAAAATTGTGACACGAGAGTCTGACTCATGCTCCTTTATCAAAACTGCGTCTTTAACCGCGTATTTACAGCAAATGCTAGAGCAATAGGGATGGTTAATCCATTCTCTTCTATCACGGGAACCTATGCACTGTATGAAGGCTACGCTTCTTGGTATCTTTCCATCCGAAGGCCTTATCAAGTGTCCACCGGTGGGACCTGACGCGCATAGCAGGCGCTCTAGCTCCATTGCTGTTATGACGTTTTTGAACCGTTTGTATCCATATTGCGGAATCACTGATGGGTCGAACATGTCGAAGCCTGTAGCAACAACTATGGCTCCCACCTCTAACTCGATTTCTTCTGGTTGCTGTTCTCTATTTATGGCGTTGGCTTGGCAGACCTTGTCGCAAAGACCACACTCTATGCAGTTGTCTTTATCTATGACCATTACCCTTGGAACGCCCTGTGGGAAAGGCATGTAAATTGCCTTTCTTACTCCCATGTTTTCATCAAACTCGTTTGGTGCTTCTGCTGGGCAGTTCTCAGCGCAGCTTCCGCAGCCATTGCATTTTGTTTCATCCACATATCTTGGCTTTTTAAGAACCTTAACTTTAAAGTCACCAACGGAACCCTTTACTTCCTTCACTTCTGAATAGGTTAATAACTTAACATTTGGATGATGGGTGCATTCTATCATTTTTGGCGCTAAGATGCATATGGAGCAGTCCATGGTTGGAAATGTCTTGTCAAGCTGCGCCATCCTCCCGCCAATGCTTTCGCTTTTTTCCACTAGATATGCTTTGAAGCCTCTGTTCGCTAAGTCTAGGGATGCTTGTATTCCAGCGATTCCGCCGCCAATAACCATAATTTCCTTCTGCATTTTTACTTTGCCTCCTTCATATTCAGGATTTTTGTTATCGGGATTCTGTGGGCTCTAATTTCCCAATCTTCAAGTTTCATGCCCATCGCCACTCTAAGCAACTCTGCAAAATGTAGCACGGGCAGGTTGTATTCTTCTTTTAAATGTCTTTTAATCTCTAATTGACCCATATCCAGTTCAAGATAACAGAATGGGCAAACAGTAACTACACAATCAACACCAGCAGCCTCCATGCCATCAAGTTTTTGTTTCGCGACGTGCATGGCAACTTCATCGTTTACGCCGCGTAAAGGGCCTCCGCAACAAGCCTCTTTTCTTTCATAAGTAATTGATTTCGCCCCAGTTGCTTCTACAAGTTCCTCTAAAGCGGTGATACCCATCCACTGTCCAAAATGTATCCGTTTAGGCTTTGTTAAATGACAGCCTGGTTGCACTGCAACTCGAAGACCCTTGAATGGTTCTTTGATAGCATTCTTCAATTTTTCTAAACCTACATCCTCATATAAGGCATCACTGAAGATTTTTACATTTGTTTTTCCCTTGAATTTTAAGCCAACATCTGCGAGGATTTCGTTCACTTTCTTCCTGGTTTGCTTGTCTTCTTTTAATATCATATTTGTCATCAGAAGAGATTCGTAGCAATCGTTGCACAGAGTTAAAATGTCGAGTCCCATTTCTTCAGCGATGCAGAGGTTTCTAGCAGCCAAAGCAAGCCAACTTGCGTAATCCACGGATTGTACACTGAAGGGTGCACAGCAATTTGCACCTTCCATTTCTACAAGCTCTATACCCAGTTCCGGAGCGATTTTTCGGACAGAATTTTCGTAATTTGGTTCTCTTGCCGGTATTAAACAACCTAAAAAGAAAGCATACTTCATGTGCTTCGCGAACCCCCATAAATTAACTTATCAAATGATGTTTTTCTTAGAATTTTTTGAACAGCTTCAACGTCGACCGCTGGTTCTTTACCCAACCCATATTTTTCTCTATTAATCAAAGCTGTTCTGCTTGGAGTTGCAACGCGTCCACTTTCAAATAGACTCTGAGCTTGGACAAGTATTCCCTTCGGGATGTTTCCTTCTCTAACCGCTAAATTTCTAATAGCAAACATGGTTTCACCTACATCCCCACCCTGTGGGCATCTGTCAAGACATGTGAAGCAGGAAAGACAATACCATGGCAGCGCTCCAAGCATGACTTCTGGACGTAACCCAAGTATGATCATCTCCATCAGCTTCCTTGGATTATGTTCATCTATCACCCTGGCGACTGGACAGCTGCTTGTGCACCTTCCGCATTGTATACATACGAGAACTCCTCGACCCCTAGGGGTATTGGCAATATTACGCATGAAATCCGCATCCAACAAACTCAAGTCATTCCACCGCTTGTTAATTGCGTAAATTTCTAATAAAATAACTTTTGCGGTATTTTAAATCAATTGTGGTTCTCTTCTGTTTAGTGTTTTCCACCATTAGGGCAGGTCTTGTTTGTAGATGGAGCCGAGCATTTTAATGGATAACTTTCTCACTAATGGCGGGTGAAAGCGTAGAGTTTATTTAGAGCATGAAAAAGTTGTCAAAAAGTTATTGAGACATTTACAAGTAGTAATAGCAAGATTTATTAAAATAAACTATATAATATTGAATAGAGAGGTTTGTTTATGGAAGTAAATCGAACCTGTAGACTTACTGACACGAAAGGGTGTCCTGGCTTATGGGCATGTCATATTCCGGATCTATTTTGTAAATGTGCATATGATGAACATGAAAAAGAGGAGATCAGGGCTAAATACATCGAAGGACAGCTATGCGGATTTGAGCCTGTCCATTTGGCACAATGCTTTGCAGACAATGAAATTCGTATTGCAAATCAGATAGGTAAAGAAAAATACCTGGAAATGCTTAAACAAAGACCAAAACTATCGAAATGTCCCACAGCATAAACCTGCGCCTAAAACTTTTGCCATTAAGTGATGAAAACAACATAAGCAGAAAAAAGCATGCACTCTTGTTTGCATAAGTGACACATAAAGTAAGGCGGTTACTTGCCAAATAGTTTTTAAAGTAACGTACTATTCCAGCCTTTCCGTATGGGTCAACTGTGCTTGTCAAACAACTGATTTGATGAAGAACTGAAACGTTAGGTTTTAATTAAGCTTTCAATTTTAACAGATTTAGGGTTTGAATTGCTTACAGATGAAGAAATCAAGAGGTTGGAGCAAGTTTGGCTAGTTTTATCCGATCTTTTTCAAGATTTAAATCAAAGGAACATTAGGGTTGATGTTGCCTCTGATTTAAGGAATTGCAAAACTTTAATCCATTTTATTCGAATGAGCGTTACTCATCCTTCCAGAGAACCTGCAACAATCGATGATTCCTTGCAAAACCTATTGCAGATTCTTGGTAAAATACAATCTAATTTAATTTCAGAGGCTCTGAGATTTGACGAGAATTACACGAGGGAGTGGATGAAGAAAATCGATAAAGCTGAGCGCGGCGAACTAGACTACGCCATGATCCACACCACTTCTGAGTTTGTACCGGGTCTTCCTCAAGACCCTGAAAAAAGTTGGGTAAGACTAACTCTGCCAAGACCAATAGCTGAAGAGCGAGTGCAAGATGTTGCAGAACGATTTGGTGTGATAATTGAATTCCAAAGCGACTCCTCTATTTTGATCAGCGGCAGGGTGGAATCGGTTAGAAAGGCAAGTAGAGATGTCTACGAATTATCTATTGAATAGGTTTGGTTCGAAAAGAAGACTTATTAAGTTGCGTCATACTCAGATAAGACTTCAGCATCTCCATTAGCACTTAGAAAAAGAAAAGTGAGGCTTAATCTTGGTCGAGACTCCGAAAAATGTTGTGCGACTTGACGAATTGGATGCCACGTTCTCGGAAGCCGTAACGAAAGCTGGAGGCGAGAAAATAGACCTTTGCATCCAATGCGGAACCTGCTCCGCTAGCTGTCCATTTGCAACTAGAACGGCTTTTCGAACGCGCCAGATAATCAGAAAGGTACAACTAGGTTTTCGAGACCAAGTTCTTTCCGACAAGGGTCTTTGGCTGTGCACCACATGCTCTACCTGTAAACTTAGGTGCCCTAGGGATGTAAATCCGATGGAGATACTTATCAGTGTGCGCAGTCTTCTTGTTGAGGAAGGGCAAGTTCCACGTACAATAACGGATGCTCTGGAAGGGGTTTACAAGCATGGAAATCCATGGAGCATAAGCCGAAGCAAAAGGTCTGAGTGGGCGAAAAACTTGAGAGTAAAGTATGTTTCAGAAGGTGAGAAGGTAGACTTACTCTACTTCGTTGGATGCGCTGCATCCTATGATCCTCGTGTACAAGAAGTAGCTAGAGCATTGGTAACGAATTTGAATGCTTTAGGTATAGACTTTTCAATGCTTGGAGATAAGGAGAATTGTTGTGGAAATGAGATATACTCGCTTGGAGAGAAAGGACTATTTGATACTTTAGTCAAGGACAACTTAAGCCTTTTTGACCAATATGGAGTAAATAGAATCATTACTACTTCGCCGCATTGCTTTAATGCTTTCAAGAACAGATATGGAAGAAAAGACCTTGCAGTCCAACATTACACACAATATTTTGCAGATTTAATTGATAAAGAAAAGTTCAAATTTTCAAAAAAGGTGGAGAAAGTGGTAACTTTCCAAGATCCATGCTTTTTAGGCAGGCACAACGACATCTACGACGAACCTAGAAAGACAATTGAGAATATCCCGGGTGTGAAATTTTTGGAGTTATCGACGTCTAGAGGACGGAGTGTCTGCTGCGAAGGCGGCGGTGGAAGAATGTGGGTTGACATTCCAGGGGAACGCGCCAGCGAACAACGCGTTAAGGAAGCCGTTAACATTGGAGCGGAAATATTAGCTGTAGCATGTCCCTTCTGCCTCTTAACATTCGAGGATGCCATAAAAACCACAGGCAATGAAGGACGAATTCAAGTTATGGACATTAATGAGCTTATTGCTAAAGCGCTTTGACCTCTCAAGGAAGCAACACTACGATCTAAAGGGTTTGAAAACCATAACTCCAACATTGCATTTGAAGATGGCTATTGCAGTAAAAATGACTGAGTTGATTTTCCCTCAATCATGATTCATTTTGCTGAAAAAGATAAACAAAGTATATATTTATATTAATGCAATTTTTCTTTTTCTGCAGTCCTAAAAAGTAGGCTAAATCAAGAAAATGGGATTTAACACGTTCAAATGAAGGTAAAATAGTAATGGTTAAGGCAGGATTAGTTATTGGAGGCGGCATCAGTGGAATCCAGTCCGCACTTGACCTAGCTGACCAAGGTTACAAAGTATATCTTGTCGAAAAAAACCCAAGCATAGGCGGAAAAATGGCACAATTGGACAAGACATTTCCAACATTAGACTGCGCCGCTTGTATCATGACGCCAAAAATGGTGGACACTGGAAGACATCCGAACATCGAGCTTCTCGCATACTCAGAGGCCCAAGACATTAAAAAAGACGGAGACATCTTCAAGGTTAAGATCGTTCGTAAGCCTCGTTATGTGGACGAAACTAAATGTACAGGCTGTGGTGTATGCACTCAACACTGTCCCGTCGAGGTGCCCAGCGAATTTGATGAGAAGCTTGGTGTACGAAAGGCAATATACGTTCCTTTCCCACAGGCAGTTCCGCTCATATATACAATTGACAAAGATAATTGCATAGAGTGCGGGCTCTGTGAAAAAATGTGCCTAGCGAAAGCAGTTGACCGCAAACAGCAACCGATAGAGGTTGAAATTGAAGTTAACGCAATTATAGCTTCAACGGGCTTCGAACTTTTTGACTCTCGACAAAAAGAGGAATATGGCTATGGTATTTATCCAAATGTGATAACTGGCCTAGCTCTAGAGAGACTCCTAAGCGCATCTGGGCCAACCGGAGGACACATAGTTCGGCCTTCTGACGGAAAAATTCCGCGAAAGGTTGCTTTCCTGCAGTGTGTGGGCTCAAGAGATGAAAGGGCTGGCAACCGCTATTGCTCAAGAGTGTGCTGCATGTATGCCACGAAGGAGGCACTGCTTCTGAAAGAGCATGTTCCAGAAATAGACGTAACTATATTTTACATGGACATTCGAGCCTATGGCAAAGGCTTCGAAGAATTCTACCAAAGAGCTAAACAAGAATTTGGCATTAAATACATTAGAGGGCGGGTTGCCGAAATCACTGAAGACTCTCCAACGCAAAATCTTTTCCTAAAAACTGAAAACACTGAGACGGGTGAAATCCTTGAGCATGAAGCAGACATGGTTGTTTTATCTGCTGGTTTAGTCTCACCAAGAAATGACAACTTTAAAAAAATATTACCCATACCAGTCAGTGACGATGGATTCTTCGTCGCTTCCAATCCAAAATCAGACCCTGCCACCACAAAAATGGAAGGAGTGTTCATAGCAGGAGCTGCTGAGGGCCCTAAAGACATTCCAGATGCTGTGATTCAAGCGAGTGCTGCTGCGATGAAGGCTTCAATCTTCCTAAAGGAGTGATGCATCGGAGAGGGTAGCCGTGTCTCAGCGACAAGAAAAAGAGGAAGCAAGAATTGGCGTTTATATCTGCCACTGCGGCACCAACATAGCAGGCGTTGTGAATGTTGAAGATGTAGCCAAATACGCGGCAACCCTGCCCAATGTCGTTGTGGCCAAAGACTATCTTTACATGTGTTCTGCTCCAGCTCAAGCTATGATTAAAGAGGATATTAAAACACATAAACTCAACCGCGTTGTAGTTGCATCCTGCTCACCTCGCATGCACGAACCCACATTTAGAAAAGTTTGCGAAGAAGGTGGACTTAACCCGTATCTCTTCGAGATGACCAATATCCGAGAGCAGTGCTCTTGGGCTCATCCAGACCAGCCGGAAAAAGCCACTAAAAAGGCTAAAGACCTAATTCGCATGTCTGTAGCTAAAGCCAGACTTTTAGAGTCTCTCCAAAGAACAGAAGTGGGCGTTGTTATAAGAGCGCTTGTCCTTGGCGCAGGCATTGCTGGTATGAGAGCGGCTTTAGACCTTGCTCAAAGGGGCTTTGAGGTTTGCTTAGTGGAGAAGTCACCAAGCATCGGCGGACACTTGGCACAATTGCATCTGTTATATCCTACTGGAGAGCAAGCCCTAGAAGTTTTAAAACCCGTAATGAACGAAGTCGTCTCAAACCCCAAAATTAAACTTTTCACCAACTCTGAAATGAGCGCGATTGACGGCTTTATAGGAAATTTTAAGGTTAAAATCAAAATCAACCCTCGATTTGTAACAGAAAAATGCGACGCTTGCGCAAAATGCGAAGCTGTCTGTCCAATTGAAGTCCCGGATGAATTCAACTATGGTCTGAAAAAGAGAAAAGCGATCTATATCCCGTTTCGGGACGCTGTGCCCAAAAGATATATCATAGATGACAAGAACTGCAATAAATGCGGCGAGTGCGCCAAATTTTGCCCGAAAAAAGCAATAGACCTTGAAGAACAACCACAAGAGGTAGAAGCGGACATAGGAACAATCATTGTTTCCATAGGACACGATACCTACGAACCTCCAGAAGGCGAGTATGGCTACAAAATATGCAATAACGTAATAATACAGCCGCAACTTGAACGCCTGCTGGATAAAGATGGTCCAACCAATGGTCAGCTAATGTTTAACGGTTTAACACCTAAAAGCATAGTTTTCATATCCTGCGTGGGCGCGAGACAGGAGCCTGGAATCTACAAATCTTTAAAAGAAGACCAAAAACTAAACAGGTACTGCTCTCGCGTATGTTGCACCGAAACCCTCAAAAACGCCATCGAAATAAAGGAGAGATACCCTGATGCTCAAGTCTTTTATCTTTATCGAGACATACGGAGCTTTGGAAGAGGACATGAGGAATATTATATAAAAGCTGGAGAATCACGCGTATTTTTCATCAAATATAAACCCGAAGAATCTCCAGTAGTTTCTGATGTCCCAAAAAGCACTGTTGTCACGGTTCGCGATGTGTTGACCAATGAAAATCTTGCTATACCCACAGACCTTGTGGTTTTAAATGTCTGCATGGTTCCAAGCGCAAGCGCTGACAGTGTACAATCTATTCTGAAAATTCCAAGAGGCATGGAGGGATTCTTTACCGAGGCACATGCAAAACTGAGACCATTAGAAACTCCATCAGAAGGAATATTTTTAGCTGGTACGTGTCAAGGCCCAAAGGACATTACTGACAGCGCGGCTATGGGAAGTGCAGCTGCCGCGAAGGCAGCAATTCCGTTAGCGAGGGGTAAAGTTGATGTGGAGCCTACGGTTGCGTTTGTATACGAAGAGTTGTGTAAGGGTTGCGGTAGATGTGAAGAAGTCTGCGAATACGGTGCCATTAAGGTTGAAGAGGTTCAGCCCTTCGTTAAAGTGCCAACTCTAATTGCCAAGGTAACGGAGGCAAAGTGTAAGGGTTGCGGCTCTTGCGCCGTCAATTGTCCAGTTGGAGCAATTGCTATGAAGCACTTCACCGACAAGCAGGTCAGCGCCATGGTGATGGCTGCTATAGGAGGCTAGAATTATGGCTTATGAACCAAAAATTGTTGCTTTTCTGTGCAATTGGTGTAGTTATGCAGGAGCAGACCTCGCAGGGACTAGCAGAATCTGCTATCCGCCAAACGTTAGGGCTATACGAGTGATGTGTTCTGGAAGAGTTGACCCCGCTTTTGTTATCACAGCCTTCGAGACCGGAGCAGACGGTGTCCTAGTTACGGGCTGCCACCCCGGCGACTGCCACTACGTGAGTGGCAATCTAAAGGCTGAGAAGAGGATGGAGAATGTAAAGAAACTTCTAGGGTTGCTTGGGCTTAAACCAGAGAGGCTGCGTTTAGAGTGGATTTCAACTTCTGAGGGAGAAAAATTCGCAGAAGTCGTAGCAGACTTTACTGAACAACTACGTAAAATGGAGCCCAACCCTTTAAGGGCTGAAGTTAATCCAAGGGCTCCTGAAAACACGAAAGATGTGATCTCTAAGGCGGTCAAGAAAACGAACGTTCAATATTGCCTTGATTGTGGAAAGTGTTCTAGTAGTTGCCCGATATCGAAGTTGAATGATGCGTATTCGCCAAGGCGTACTGTTGAAAAAATCTTGTTGGGTTTTGAGAATAGAGTGCTGTCTGGCACGGATTTTTGGACTTGTCTGACGTGCTTCACGTGCACCGAAAGATGCCCATCAGACGTCAAGTTTCCGGAGTTTGTTAGGGCTTGTAGACGCCTCGCCTCTAAAGAGATTATGGAAGAGCTTTGTGCTCACAGAGGGATACCAATGGCTTTATCGAGAATAATGACGAATCCAAATATTAAGCAGGAACGAATGGGCTGGCTTCCCAACGGAACTGAAATTTCCCCAAAAAATGACCTACTCTACTTTGTTGGCTGCCTCCCGTATTTTGATGTGGCTTTTGAAGACTTTAACCTAAACCTCTTAAAGATCCCTCAGAGCGTGGTGAAAGTCCTCAACAAAGTCGGGATAAAACCAGCCATGCTACGCAACGAGAAATGTTGTGGTCATGATTTATTGTGGACTGGAGACCTGGAAAATTTTGAAAAATTGGCGAAGATGAACGTGGCAGACTTCAAGAAAACGGGGGCAGCAAGAATAGTCACCGCTTGCCCTGAATGCTATAGAACCCTCAAAAAAGATTACGCTGAACGGCTTGACAATTTTGATTTTGAAGTACTACATTTTTCTGAGTTCTTATCCGAATTAGTAGACAAGGGGCAAATCGAATTTGAAGGGAAACTCGAGAGGAAAGTGGTTTACCAAGACCCGTGTAGACTTGGGAGGCATATGGGCGTGTATGAGCCTCCTAGAAAAGTCATAGGCAGTATCCCCGGAGTCCAGATGGTGGAGATGGATAGAAACCGAGAAAATGCCGTTTGTTGTGGAGTGAACGCTTGGCTGTCTTGCAACAAGTACTCGAAGGAGGTTCAAATTGACAGACTGATGGAAGCGAAAGCTACTGGAGCCGATTTATTGGTTACAGCATGTCCGAAGTGTCAAATCCATTGGAAATGCGTCACTAGCGAGAAACTGCCTGTTAACCCGGAGGAGGTAACGATGGAGATGCGTGACCTGTCAGTTTTGGTGGCGGAGGCGATGCATTTAACGTAAAGGTGGGCATCATGGAAACCAGCAGGTCTGTTATGGTTATTGGTGGCGGAATCGCGGGAATGCAAGCCTCGCTTGACCTAGCCAGCCGCGGGTTAAAAGTTTACCTAGTGGAAAAAACCCCGAGCATAGGCGGACGTATGGCTCAGCTTGACAAGACATTTCCAACCATGGACTGCTCCATATGTATTCTGGCACCAAAAATGATTGAGTGTTTCCGCCACCCCAACTTGACCATTTTGACGTATTCTGAACTTCAGGAAGTCAGCGGCTCAGCCGGCAATTTCACGGTCAAGATTCTTAAGAAGCCAAGGTTTGTCGACGAGGAGAAATGCACTGGTTGTGGAGTCTGCGCTCAACACTGTCCAGTTGAGGTTCCTAACGAGTTTGATATGGGTATTGGCGTTCGTAAGGCCATCTACGTTCCGTTTCCTCAGGCAGTTCCGCTCAAGTATACTATTGATGAAGAACACTGTTTGAAGTGCGGGCTATGTCAAAAGATATGCCAAGCAGAGGCTGTAGACCTTAATCAAAAGCCTGAAGTTGTCCATCTTAACGTGGGCGCTATCGTTGTGGCAACGGGGTTTGAATTGTTCGATGCTCAGAGGAGAAGCGAGTACGGCTACGGCAAATACAAAAACGTTCTGATAAGTTTGGAGTTTGAACGACTGCTCTCAGCTTCTGGACCGACTGGGGGACACCTGCTGAGGTTGTCAGATGGACGTATCCCCAAAAGAATCGCCTTCATTCAATGCGTCGGCTCCAGAAGTCTAAAGGGCGGGGTCTCCTTCTGCTCAAACGCTTGTTGCATGTACGCCACAAAAGAAGCAATACTGATTAGAGAGCACGAGCCCGAATGCGAGGTTTACATTTTCTACAATGAACTCAAAGTCTTTGGGAAAGGCTTCCAAGACTTTATCACCGGGGCGCAAACTCATTGGGGCGTAAAATACATCAGAGCGCTCCCCGGAGAAGTAGCAGAAGATTCGAAAACGGGCGACCTTACGCTTTGGTACGAAGACACCATAGAAAACATGACAAAGAGTATAAAAGTAGACATAGTCATGCTTTGTCCCGCTCTGGTCCCGAGAGCGACCAATAAGGAAGTGGGGGGCATCCTAGGATTGGAGTTGGACGAAAATGGCTTCTTCAAACCTAAAGACTTCCTTTTCGCACCCGTTGACACCAACGTTCCAGGCGTCTTCATATGTGGGTACTGCCAAGGTCCAAAGGATATTTCTGAGTCAGTGGTGCAAGCGAGTGCAGCGGCAGCTAGGGCTGCGGAAGTGATTGCGTTGTCATCTAGTAAGGGGGCGCATTAAAATGGAACACGCTGAGGAGGAAGTTCTAAGAATCGGTGTGTTCATTTGCCACTGCGGCATCAACATCGGCGGTGTAGTCAATGTTCCCGAGGTAGTTAAGTATGCTATGACATTGCCGAATGTTGTCTATGCCGAGGACAACCTTTACACGTGCTCTTCTGATGGTCTCAGCAAAATCAAGGAAGGCATAGGAAAATATAATCTTAACAGGGTTATTGTCGCCTCGTGCACACCTAGGACGCATGAGCCGTTGTTCCGTGCCACTTGTGAAGAGGCGGGCGTAAACAAATACCTATTCGAAATGGCCAACATACGCGAACACTGCTCCTGGGCTCACATGCACGAGCCCGATAAGGCTACGGAAAAGGCAAAGGACATTGTGAGAATGGCAGTGGCTAAGGTTCGTCTACTCAAGCCACAGGATGAGCCGGAAATAGAAGTGACGCCCTCTGCCTTGGTTATTGGCGGTGGCATCTCAGGGATGACGTCTGCTCTCTGTCTCGCTGATCAAGAGTTCAAGGTTTACTTGGTTGAGAAGGAGCCAGAACTGGGCGGAATGCTTCGACACCTATATAAGCTTTTCCCAACCATGCTAAATGCCTCCGAAGGACTTAGCAAGATTGTCGAAGGTGTGAAGCAAAACAAAAACATAGAGGTATGGCCATCAACTGTTGTCAAGCAGGTTAAGGGCTTCATCGGAAACTTTGACGTTAGTGTTCAAAGGGAAAACAGGGAGACAGCGAATTTTCAGGTGGGCACCATTATCGTGGCAACGGGAGCAGACATCTTTGAGCCCGTGGGAATGTATGGGTACAAGAAATACGACAATGTGATAACGCAGTTCAAGCTGGAACAACTCCTTAAGGATAATCAACTGAAAAAGCCAGAAAGGGTAGTTATGATTCAGTGCACTGGGGCTAGGGAAGAAAAGGGAAGAACTTACTGCTCCAGAATCTGTTGCATGGAGGCTCTCAAGAACGCCATGCTCGTCAGGGAGTTATATCCAGAAACGGACGTTTACATTCTTTTCAGAGACCTTCAAACGTACGGAAGGGAGTATGAAGAGTGGCGCCGAATGGCTCAAGATAAAGGCGTCAAGTTCGTCAAATACAATCTGGAAAAACTCCCCGAAGTGATCGCTGGGCACGATGGAAAACTAACCATTGATGTTTATCATGCTCTTCTCGGTGAACAAGTCCAGATCGAAAGCGACCTCGTTGTATTGTCGACTCCTCTAGTTCAGCGTGAAGATGCCAAAGAGCTATCGCAAACGCTTAAGGTGCCGCTGGGCCCAGACGGTTTCTTCTTTGAGGCTCACGTGAAGTTAAGGCCGATTGACTTCGCAACCGATGGAATTTACGTGTGCGGTACGGCCCACAGTCCTAAAGACACGGCTGAAAGCGTATCTCAAGCATTAGGAGTTGCTTCTAGAGCATCCATTCCCATGGCTGTAAAGCGCCTACGGACCGAGGCGATAACGGCTATGGTGGATGAGAGCCTATGTAGCGGCTGTGGAACCTGTGTGAAGATATGTCCGTACGGCGCTATAGAGAAGGACGAGAAGGGTGTTGCCAGAGTTACGGCAGTCGTGTGTAAGGGGTGCGGCATTTGTGGGGCGAGTTGCCCAGAAAAGGCGATTTCGATGAGCCACTTCACAGACGAACAAGTTGTCGCTCAAGCACTTGCTGCACTTGGGAGGACTGTTGCATGACGTTTGAGCCAAGGATTGTTGGATTTTTGTGCAATTGGTGTTCTTACGCTGGTGCTGATCTAGCCGGTGTCAGTCGGATCAGCTACCCAACCAGCATACGGATAATACGGTTAATGTGCAGTGGGAGGGTTGACCCAGTTTTCGTTTTGGAAATACTTGCTAAAGGTGCAGATGGCGTCATGGTGATGGGCTGTCACCCGGGCGACTGCCACTACGTGGACGGAAATCTCCAGACTGAGCGTAAGATTAAGATGTTAAAGAAACTAATCGCGCGGACTGGTTTAGAACCCGAGCGCCTACGCCTTGAATGGGTATCCGCCTCAGAGGGTGGGCGATTCGCCGAACTAGTCAACGAGTTTACCAACCAGATAAAGGCTTTGGGGCCGTCTCCTTTGTCTGGGGAAAAACCTGATCCTGTCATACTGGAAAACATACTGGCGGCTAAATCGGCGGCGGAAGACTTTAGACTGCGAGTGTTGGTGGGTAGAGAGAAAGAACTGATTGAGAAGGGAAACGTGTATGGCGATAAGACGACTCAAGAGGAGTTTAATAAGACGATGGATGAAGCCATACAAGCTGAGTATGTACGTAACAAAATCTATTTTGTAGTGAGAAAAGAGCCTCAATCAGTTAAGGAACTGTCCAAGCACTTGGATCTAGACCCTCAGATGGTGTTACGCCACATCGTAGTTTTGAGGCGAAGAGGCATGGTCACCGTGGGTCGGGTTGAGGGCACCACCCCACTATATACTGCGTTGGAGGTGGGAAGATGAAAGAAAAGATAGGTGCCGTCTTGGTTGTGGGAGGCGGAATCGCTGGGATACAAGCTTCCCTTGACCTAGCCGACTCAGGGTTTAGGGTTTACCTACTTGATGAGTCGCCCAGCATAGGCGGCGTCATGGCCCAGCTAGACAAGACCTTCCCCACCAACGACTGTGCCATGTGCATCCTTGCGCCAAAGCTGGTGGGAGCTGGAAGACACCCTAACATTCACCTCATCACTAATGCAGAGATAAAGAGGGCGGACGGCGAGGCTGGCAATTTTAAGGTCACCATGATGAGAAGAGCCCGATACGTGAATGCGGATAAGTGCACGGGTTGTGGTGTTTGCGCTCAAAAATGCCCTGTTGAAGCCATCGATGAGTTTAATCAGGGCTTGGGTGACAGAGGCAGCATTTTTGTAAAATATCCACAAGCAGTGCCGCTTACCTATATGGTTGATCGGGAGAAGTGCATTGGATGCGGCACATGCCAAGAGGTGTGTAAAGCGGGCGCTGTTACTTACGATGACAAAGAAGAGGAAACTGTGCTAAGCGTTGGCTCAATAATATTGGCGCCAGGCTTCGAGGAGTTTGACCCCAGCCTAAAAAGCGAATACGGTTATGGTCGATACTTAAATGTGGTGTCCAGCATCGAGTTTGAACGCATTTTGAGCGCTTCTGGCCCATATGGCGGAATGGTCCTACGTCCGTCTGACGGCGAGGTTCCCAGAAAGATTGCGTTCATTCAATGTGTGGGTTCACGTGACGCTCAACTAGGGAATAATTATTGCTCTTCTGCCTGCTGCATGTACGGGATCAAGGAGGCAGTTATAGCCAAGGAGCATACTCCAGGTGTTCAGTGCACCATTTTCTTCATGGACATACGAGCCTTTGGCAAGGAGTTTGACGCATACTATGGTCGAGCCGAGAAGGAATATGGGGTTAGGTTTGTTCGATCTAGAGTATCCCGTGTGGATGAAGTTCCAGGGTCGGGAAATCTTATACTAAGGCATGTGGTAGAAGAGGAGCCGCGGGATGAGGAGTTTGACCTTGTAGTTTTGTCCGTGGGGATGCAGCCTCCCAAACAAGCCAAAGAATTAGCCAAATCTCTCGACATCCAACTGAACGGGTACAACTTCTGCAAAACGACAACCTTCTCGCCTATTGAAACTTCTAGGCCGGGAATCTATGTTTGCGGCGCCTTCGCTACTCCTAAGGATATTCCGGAGAGCGTGGCACAAGCTAGTGGCGCTGCCTCAAAGGCGGCTGGCGTCATTGCCTCCGAAAGAGGGAAGCTTACGGTGGTGAAGGAATATCCATCAGAGGTGGATGTGGCGAGTGTGGAACCTCGCATCGGGGTGTTTGTTTGCCACTGCGGCATCAACATCGGCGGAGTCGTTAACGTGCCAAAGGTGGTGGAGTACGTCAAAACTCTCCCCAACGTCGTCTACGCAGAGCATAACCTCTTTACATGTTCACAAGACACGCAGAAGAGAATACGGGAGAAGATAGAGGAGCTCAACCTTAATCGTGTGATCGTAGCTTCGTGCACGCCTAGAACTCATGAGCCTCTCTTCCGAGAGACCGTTCGAGAAGCTGGACTGAACATTTACTTGTTTGATATGGCAAACATCAGAGACCAGTGCAGCTGGGTGCACATGCATGAGCCAGAAAAGGCAACAGAAAAAGCCAAAGACCTAGTGCGGTCGGTGGTGGCAAAAGCCAGGCTTCTAAAACCCCTGAAAAAGCCACTGATAAATGTTACACCAGTTGCCTTGATTATAGGTGGCGGCGTCTCCGGCATGACTGCAGCCTTGGAGCTTGCAAAACAAGGTTTTGAGATACACCTAGTTGAAAAAGAGAAAGAATTGGGTGGACATTTACGCAAACTTCACTACTTACTAGAAGGCGACGATCCAGAGGAAAGGCTAAACACCCTAATCAAGGGAGTGATGGAAAATGACAAGATACATGTCTATTTAGGCGCAGAGGTCGTTGACATTTCCGGTTTTGTGGGCAACTTCAAAGCGAAGATAAGACAGAGTGACGAAGAAAAGGAAGTTGAGCATGGCATAGTTATAGTGGCTACAGGCGCAATCGAATATAAACCCAAAGAATATTTCTATGGCGAAGATCCGAGAATTATTACGCAGCATGAGCTTGAAGAAAAAATCGGAAAGGGAGAATTCAAAGCCCAAAACGTTGTCATGATTCAATGTGTAGGTGCTCGGACGGAAGAAAATCCCAATTGTTCAAGAATATGCTGTGGACAAGCAATCAAAAACTCGCTGAAAATTAAAGAAATAAGCCCAGAAATAGAAGTTTATGTCTTATACAAGGACATTAGAGCATATGGTTTTAAGGAAGATTATTATCGTGAAGCCTCAACAAAAGGGGTTCTCTTCATAAATTATGATGATGAAAGAAAACCGCAAGTTGTGAATGAGAATGGGAAGCTAAAAGTAGCTTTCTGGGAGCCAGTAGTAAAGGAAGATATTGAGATTGAACCAGACATTGTGGTTTTAAGCGCAGCCACCATCCCGAATCCTGACAATAAGCGAATAGCAGAAATGCTTAAAGTACCGTTAACAAAGGACGGCTTCTTCCTAGAGGCACACATGAAACTTAGACCCGTAGACTTCGCAACTGAAGGCGTATTCCTCTGCGGAATGGCCCACTCACCAAAATACATCGATGAAAGCATCGCTCAAGCCTGCGCGGCCGCCGCAAGAGCAACAACAATACTCTCTAATAAGACACTTGAAATGGAAGGAATCATAGCAAATGTAAACGAAGATTTATGTAGCGGTTGTAGGATTTGTGAATATCTATGCCCCTACGGCGCAATCGAAATAAAGGAAAAAGATGGGAAACCCATCGCACATGTGATTGAAGCCTTATGCAAAGGCTGCGGAGCTTGCGGCACAGCATGCCCAACAAAAGCCATCACAATGGGCCACTTCACCACAGAAGAAATACTCGCCCAAGTCAAAGCCGCGCTGATGGAGGTAAAAGCATGAGCAAAGAAGAATTTGAGCCAAAAATAATCGGTTTCCTCTGTAACTGGTGCTCTTACGCAGGCGCAGACCTGGCTGGGGTAAGCAGAATCCAGTATCCTCCAAACATAAGAATCATACGCGTCATGTGTAGCGGCAGGATAGATCCCGCATTTATTCTTGAGGCTTTTAAAGATGGTGCAGACGGGGTGCTTGTTGCTGGATGCCACTTACCATCAGATTGCCATTACTTGAGCGGAAACTTCAAGGCTTTAAGAAGGATAACTCTCTTAAAGAAACTTCTGAAGGATTTCGGAATCGAACCAGAACGTGTGCGGCTTGAATGGGTCTCAGCAAGTGAGGGGGACAGGTTCGCCGCCGTGGTACGAGATATGGTGAAAGAAATAAAAAAACTTGGACCAAATCCGTTGAAAAACATGGAGGTTAAAGCTTAGTGTCTGAAACAGAACAAAAGCGGATAACAGCCTCAGAAATCGACCCTAAATTCAAGTATGAAATCGCAAAAATGCCTGGCGGAGAAAAACTAATGCGCTGCTTCCAGTGTGGAACTTGCACATCAGACTGCCCAATTGCAAGATTTAGCGAAACCTACAGGCCAAGACAGATAATTCGTATGACACAACTCGGACTTAAGGAAAGAGTGTTAAGCAGTGACACCCTATGGTTGTGTGCTGCATGTTTCACCTGCACTGACCGTTGCCCACAAGGTGTTGAAGTTGCCAGTGTTATACGAGTATTGAGAAACTTGGCAGCGGAGAAAGGCTTTATTCCTCAAGTTTTTAAGGAGCAAGGCTTGAGCATACTTGAAACAGGCTATGCATACAAAATTCCTGAACTGAGAATAAAGAAGAGAGAAACCTTAGGACTTCCGCCATTGCCAAAAGGCAACCCTGAAAGCATAAGGAAAACACTACACAAGTTAGATTTTCTCAAGTTGATTGAAAAGAAGAGTGAGTAAAATGACGGAGAATAAATACTTAATGTTTCTCGGATGCGCAATCCCCTATCGCGTCTCAGGTTACGAAATCTCATCCCGGAAAATTCTCCAAAAACTAGGTGTAGAACTTGTCGAGATGTCTGAATTCAACTGTTGTGGTCTTCCACTGGATCCAGTTAGCCATGAGATGATGCTTATGCTTGCGGCACGAAACCTCGCCTTAGCAGAGCAGAAAGGTCTAAACGTTTTAACCCTCTGTCCAGGGTGCGCGGGCACATTAAAAAAGGTTAACAAAATGCTGAAGGAAGACAAAGCTTTACGGGAAGAAATAAACAGTCATTTAAAAGAGTCTGGACTGGAGTTTAAGGGAACCATAGAAGCAAAACACATAATGCAGGTGCTGATTGAGGATGTCGGCATAGAAAAAATAAAAGACGCTGTTGTTAAACCCCTTACAATGCTTAAGGTTACAGAACACAACGGTTGCCACATACTAAGACCTAAAGAATTCATTGGTTTTGACGATCCGGAAGACCCTAAAACGCTTAAAAACCTTATCGAAGCAACTGGTGCGACATGCCTGGATTACATGGATGAAACCGAATGTTGCGGTGCGCCAAGCGTGGGTGTAAATGATAAAATCGCATTACAACTTGCAAGGGACAAACTGAATCACATCAAAAGTGTCGGCGCACAAGCTTTGATAACGATTTGTCCGTTCTGCCACATAATGTACGACACAAACGAACTGCGTATAGAAAAGATGTTTAACGAGACATACGGTGTTCCAGTACTGCACTATCCACAACTGCTCGGACTAGCAATGGGTATACCGCCTGAAGAACTTGCCTTTAACGACCTCAGAGTTGATGCCTCAAAAATAATAGAACAGGTTGCGGAAAGTGCAAAATAAATGAGTAAAAATAAATTGAAAGTTGCTTTGTATTGGGCTGCAAGCTGCGGTGGCTGCGAAATCGCAGTTTTAGACATAAACGAGAAAATCCTTGATGTTTTACAAATCGCGGACATCGTTTTCTGGCCCGTAGCTATGGACTTCAAATATAAAGATGTTGAAAACATGCCGGACCAATACATAGATGTCTGCTTCTTTAACGGGGGAATACGAAACGAAGAGCAGGAACATATAGCTAAACTTCTAAGGCAGAAATCAAAAATACTGATTGCCTATGGAGCCTGTGCTCACCTCGGGGGAGTCCCAGGACTCGCAAACATAGCTAACAGAAAAGAGATTTTTGAAAAAGCATACCTTACAACATTCTCGACCGCAAACCCAGACAAAATAACTCCGAAAACCAAAGTGAACATCAAGGAAGGAGAATTAGAGCTTCCAGAATTCTATGACACTGTTAGAACTTTAGATCAAACAGTGGGCGTCGACTATTATGTTCCAGGGTGTCCGCCAGCTGTTGAACGCACACTGTTCGCTATAGAAGCGATCGCGAAAGGCGAACTGCCACCAAAGGGCTCAGTACTTGCACCATTAAAGTCTGTTTGTGATGATTGCCCAAGAAAGAAAGAGAACAAGAAAATCTCCAAAATATATCGCGTTTATGAAAAGGTTCCCGAGCCTGAAAGGTGTTTACTTGAGCAAGGAATACTCTGTATGGGCCCAGCAACTCGAGGCGGATGCGGGGCTAGATGCTTAAAAGCAGATATGCCATGCACTGGATGCGGCGGACCATGTCCCAACTCCCCTGAACAAGGGGCAGCTATGATAAGCGCGCTAGCGTCCATACTGGGCTTAGAAGAGGAGAAGGAAAAATATACCGAAGAAGAGGTCAAAAAACTAATAGGCCAAATAAAAGACCCGCTTGGGACCTTCTACATGTACGCTTTACCAGCGTCAATCCTAAGAAGGAGGGTTATTAAAGAATGAAGAAGATAGTTATAAACCCTGTAACAAGGCTTGAAGGCCATGGAAAAATCTCCATATTCTTAGACGAAGGTGGAGAGGTAGAAAACGCCTGCTTCCAGATTCCAGAACTTAGAGGCTTTGAAAGGTTCTGTATTGGAAGAAAAGCTGAAGACATGCCGCTTTTGACACCCAGAATCTGTGGAGTCTGCCCAGTGGCGCACCATTACGCTTCAACAAAAGCCCTAGACGCTGCATTCAACGTTGAACCTCCATCCGCCGCAAAAAAACTTAGAGAACTCATGTACAGCGGCTATTACATCTACGACCACACGTTACACTTCTATTATCTTGGCGGACCAGACTTTGTGGTTGGACCAGATGCTCCGCCAGAGAAAAGAAACGTCATAGGCGTCATTGAAAAGGCAGGGTTAGACGTGGGCAAGGAAGTAATTAAGCATAGGGCTTATGGGCAGAGAATCACAGAAATTATCGGAGGAAAGGCTACACATCCAGTGTGCGGATTACCCGGTGGAATTTCTAAACCGTTAAGCGAAGAAGACAGAAAGGAAATCGAAAAAATGGCTTCTTCTTCTGTGGAGTTTGCAAAGTTTACTTTGAAACTGTTTCATGACATTGTTTTAGGAAACAACAAATACGTCGAGTTAATTAAAAGCGACGCTTACACGTTAAAAACCTACTATATGGGGTTAGTTGACGAAAACAACAAGGTCAACTTTTACGATGGGAAAGTTAGAGTTGTCGACCCATCCGGTAACGAATTCTTAAAATTTGAACCTAAAGACTACCTCAACCATCTTGCAGAGCATGTGGAAGAATGGACGTACGTAAAATTCCCGTACCTGAAGAAGGTTGGATGGAAAGGCTTTGTTGACGGACCAGACAACGGAGTGTACCGTGTTGGACCCCTTGGAAGGCTTAACGCTTCTGATGGTGTGGCAACTCCGCTTGCACAAGAAGAATATGAAATCATGTACAAAACGCTCGGAGGAAAACCAGTCCATTCAACATTGGCTTTCCACTGGGCTCGGCTTATTGAGCTACTTTATGCTGCTGAAAGAGCCGTAGAGCTGGTCAAAGATCCAGAAATAACAAGTACAAATGTCCGCAACAAGCCAGGGGAACCAGGCGAAGGTGTGGGAATCGTTGAAGCCGCCAGAGGCACATTAATTCATCACTACATTTTAGATGAAAACGCTTTGATCAAAGACGTAAACTTGATCGTTGCAACGGTAAACAATTGCCCAGCAATCAACATGTCAATTCGCAACGCAGCCAAAGGCTTAATCCACAATGGCAAAGTAGATCAAGGTTTGCTTAACATGGTGGAAATGGCTTTTCGGGCTTATGACCCATGCTTTGGATGTGCAACACACTTTGCTGTTGGACAAATGCCATTAACGGTGGAAATTTATAGCCACGAAAAGAAACTGCTCAAAACAGTGCAACGGTAAATCTTTTCTCTTACTCCAGTTTTTGTTAAGTTTTGTGGCGATTTCTCGTGGTTAGCAGAAAGTATAACATTCAAAAAGAATTGAAGAAGTGGCTTTCAGACGCTGAAAGAGTCGTTATTGCAGGAATTGGAAATCCCATGCGCATGGACGATTTCGTTGGAGTTAAAATAGTTCAGAATTTGCGGGGAAAAGTTTCTGAAAAAGTTTACTTAATTGAATGCGAAACTGTGCCAGAAAGCTTTATCCAGCAAATCATGGATTTCGACCCAACGCATATTCTCCTATTAGACGCGGCAATTCTAGGATTGAGACCCGGAGATTCAAAGCTCGTCAAACCAGAACAATTAACAAATTTTCCTGCATTTTCAACACACATGCTTCCGCTACGAATATTCTGCGAATACATTGCCAAAGCAACAGAAGCAAAAATCGCCCTATTGCTTATAGAACCCAAGAAGGTGGATTTTGGAGAGGGATTATCACTTGAAATTGATGCTACGGCACAAGAGATTACCGATACGTTGTTTAAGGTTCTTCCTTAAAAATTGTTTAGAAAAAATAGAAAATTTTAGGAAGTTATTTTATTGGAGTAACTTTTAGAGCTTCCTGGAACAGCTTCTTCGTCGCTGTAATTCTTGCCTTCTGCGCTAGAACGTCGGCTGTAACTAGGTCTAAGGCTTCTTCTGGGCACCACTTGACACATTGAGGTTCACCCTTATCTTTGCAAAGATCACAAACAAAGACAACTTTTCTCTCTGGATGTAGCATAACAGCCCCGTAGTCGCATGCCTCGATGCACCATCCGCAACCATTGCATTTGTCCTCGTCAACCATTATTAATCCGGTTTCCTCAGACTGCGTTAAAGCGTCTCTTGGGCATGCAGCGACACATGGTGGGTCTTCGCAAAGTCTGCAGGTGATTGAAACATTTACTAACGGATTCAATCGGACAACTCTTATTCGTGACTTTAGTGGGTTGAAAGACTTCTCCTTTTCCCATGAACAAATGTATTCGCAGACTTGACAGCCTGCACATTTGTCAGGGTCTGCGGAAACAAATTTTCTTTCATGAATTTTCACCATTGACTATTCCTCCGCCTTTTTGGTTTTTCCAATTTTACCCTCAACTATGTGAATTAGATCGTCCATACCTAACTCTTTCAGCTTTTCAATCGTTGGTGTGCCTTCCCTTGTCCATCCGCGAGCCATATAATAATCGTCTAGAAGCAAATCTAGTTCTTCTTGTGTGACATAAGCTCCTTTTGATGGGCCTTCATCTTGGATTGGTTGATGCATAACCTTGTAGGGTAACGTGTCGTCTTTTCTGCCTAAGCCTTCTCTAATGTTGAATAGTCTTGCTACATTGTTTATTCTCTCGCCACTTCGCTTCATCTCTTCTGGTGTCATTTCAATCCCTGTCACTAGGGTGTATAGCTTAGTCATGTCTTCGAGTTCTTTGTAGTATGTGCCTCTTGAAAATTTGCAGACAATAAAGGAGTCGATAAGAGTGTAAACATCTTCCATGTCCTTAACCATTTTACCCCTTCCCTTTTCAGCGACTAGGCGGTTTACTTTTCCTTTTACGTCGAAGGCGTAAGCGCCATGTCTATTGTGGTCTGCTCCACGGAAGGAAACAGCAAAACCCAACGCGGCTGTTTTTAGGCATCTGAGGTCGTAGCCGGTAACCTCTACTCCTTTGATGTGCTGTGCTAGTTTATCCGCTCCGTTGCCTATTTTTTCTCCAGCAATTTTCACACCTTCAGCAAGTATGTCGCCTATGCCTTCACGTTTGCCCATTTTCTCGATAATCTTGACTAGAGCTTCATGATTGCCGAACCGCGTGTCTATTCCATCAAAATCCTTCTCTGTTAGAATGCCTTTTTCATAGCAGTCCATAGCAAAGCCAACGATGACACCAGAGCTGATGGCGTCTATTCCATAATAGTTACACAGGTCCATTCCTTTTATTATGGCGTCGAGGCGGTCTACTCCGCAGTATGGTCCCATAGCCCACAATGGCTCGTATTCCATCCGTGTCATAGTACCTTTGTAAGGGCCTTCTGGAACCACGCAAACGTGTTCGCATCTCATTGCGCAAGAGCTACAGCCGATGATTTTGGCAACGAACCTTTCGTTTAGGTTTTCTCCGCTTACTTTTTCTGCTCCTTCAAAGCGTGAGTTATTGTAGTTTCTTGTGGGCATGCATGACAGTGAATTGTGGACTAAAATGTTCTCCGGAGTGCCTAATGTTCTATATTTCTGTGTGGCTGGCCCTTTCATTCTTTCATGAAATTCCTCGACATATTCTATGAATTCTTCTGGCTTTGCAACTGTAATATCGTGTGTTCCACGCACCGCAATTGCCTTAAGATTCTTTGAACCCATGACGGCGCCAATTCCCGTTCTCCCAGCGGCTCTTGTTTTGTCGTTGATGATGCATGCTATTCGAACGAGTTTTTCTCCAGCAGGGCCTATGGCTGCAACGCGGATGTAATAGTCACCTAACTCTTCCCTTATGGTATCTTCAGTATCTGCTGGTGATTTACCCATTAAATGTGAGGCGTCCAATAACTGGACTGAATCATCGTCAATCCAAATGTAAACTGGTTTTTCCGATTTGCCCTTGAAAATTACAGCGTCATATCCAGCCCTCTTCAATTCCGTGCCAAAAGAACCATGGGACTTGGCTTCACCAACCCCATAGCTTTGTGGCGATTTTGCAACGAAAGCATGTCCATTCCCGCCTGTTGGCCAAACCGTGCCTGATATTGGACCAGTTGTTAGAATTATTGGGTTTTCTGGGCTGAAGGGGTCTACTCCCGGGTTGGAATGGTCTAGCCATAATCGCATTCCTAAACCTATTCCGCCAATGTATTTTTTCGCATAATCTTCATTCAAAGGCTCAACGTGCGTTTTTCCAGTTGTTAAATCTACGTGAAGTACGCGACCAGCATAACCGTACAAGATGTTTCCTCCATACTTGTGATTCTAAGGTTTTAAAGTTTGATATTAATTTATCTATCTGAACCATGCATTTTGCACGGAGCTAAACTATAGACAACACGAAGACCTTATCGCTGATTAAAATAGAGAAAAAAGAAAAGTCTAAACTGCCTCTCTCAAGAGTTCAAGAATGTCTTTCACCGCAATCTTGTTCTCTACATCCAAGACTTTTACGGCGTCCTCCAATGTCGTTACGCAGAACGGGCAGGCCACGGCGATAGTGTCAACGTTAAGATTCAACGCTTCTTTAACTCGGTCTACACAAGGTCTCTTCTCAGGCTCTGCTTCTTCCGTCCAAACTCTTCCAGCTCCGCCACCACAGCAGAAGCTACTTTGCCTTGTTCTTCGCATCTCGACGAGTTCTAAGCCGTGTATGGATTGCAGGATTTGTCTTGGCGCATCGTATATTTCGTTTCGTTTACCTAGGAAGCACGGGTCATGATAGGCAACTCTTCTTTTGACGGTTTTTTCGAGTTTGATTTTGCCTTGTTGGATGGCTTCTGCCAAAAATTGTGTGTAGTGCTGGACATTGAGTTTTGCGTCTGCGTATGGATTGTCATTCTTAAAAGTGTTATAGCAATGTGGTGATAATGTGACGGTTTTTTCTGCGTTGAATTTTTTGAACATTTCGATGTTGTGAAGGGCAAGTTCTTCGAACAATCCTTTCTCGCCCATTCTGAGCATGTGGTCTCCGCAGCACCATTCTTCTGTACCCAACGTTGCGTAGTTAACGCCCATATTATTCAATACTGATGTCATTGCTTTGGCAATTTCTTGGTTTCTAGGGTCGTAGGCTGTTGAGCAGCATACGAAAAATAGGACATCTGCCTGTGTAACGGTTGGGAAGGTTTTAACATTTAAACCATCTGTCCATGCCATTCTTCTGCTTTGATGCGCTCCCATCGGGTTGTGGTATTTGTAGACGCTTTCAAGAACATCTTTAACCGTTCTTGGAATGTTCCCGGCTTCTACCAGAAGGCTGTGGTCATCAACTATCGAGTTTGCGCAGCCAACGAGTTTGGGACAGAACAACGTGCATGAATTGCATTGGGTACATAGCCAAATGTTGTCTGCCATGGGCTTTAGTCGTTCGTCGCAGCCTGCGTCTCTCGAATCTGTGATGAATCGGTAATTAGCGGTTAAAGCTGACGGTCCAAGAAATCTTTCATCTATTGCTGCTGGGCATGCTGAGTAGCAGATTGAACACTTGGTGCACAGGGTCAGGTCCCAGTACTTCTTAAGATCAAGTGGCATCTGAACAAATTCTATAGGCTTCTTAAACTCTTCGCCGTTCTTTATTAGAACTGTTTTAATTTTCTTGAAGGTGTCAAAGAACGGTTGAATGTCAACGACCAAGTCTTTTATAATGGGCATGTTGGAGAGAGGTTCTATTACTAAGGAGTCAATTCCAAGGTCTAGGACTTGCGTATAACAGGCTAACATGGGTTTTCCGTTAACATTGATTCCGCAACTTCCACAGATACCCATTCTACATGAGTGCCTAAACGTAAGCGTCTCATCAAGATTATCCTTAATGTATTGAAGTACTTCTAAAATGGTTGTTCCCTTGCAGACAGGCGCCTTATACGTGGACACATAATGCCGATTATTTTGAGGGTCAAAACGGTGTATTTTAAACTCGACAATTTTCTCCACTTTAGTGCTCATGCAATTCACTTCCTAGTAAGTTCGTGCAGTCGGCGGCCACCTAGTTATCGTAACTGGCGCATACTCAAGCCGTGGACCTTCTTTTGTGCAGTATGCTAGAGTATGTTTTAACCAGCTTGCATCGTCACGCTTCGGATAATCTCGCCTTGAATGTGCGCCTCTTGACTCTGTTCTGGCAAGTGCGCCGGCTATGGTAACTTCAGCAAGGTCTAACATGAAGTCAAGCTGTAGAGCGAAGGTAAATCCAGTATTGAATGGTTTGCCTTTGTCTTCAACTTTTATGTTTTTGAATCTTTGTTCGAGTTCTCTTACTTCTTTCAAGGCGCTCTCGAGTTGGTCGCCTCTTCTGAATATCCAAACTTTCGTGTTCATAATATGCCTCATTTCGTCTCTAATAAGTGGCACTCTTTCATTGCCTTCGCCGCCCAAGATTTTGTCAAAGACTCTTTTTTCCTCTGCCAAAAGTTTTTCATGTGGAATTTCGCGAAAGCTGCCGGATAAGGCTTTTTTAGCGGCTTCTTCGCCGGCGACTGCTCCGAAAACTAGACAGTCAGCTGTCGAGTTTGTGCCAAGCCTATTTGCTCCGTGAACGCTGATACAAGAGCATTCGCCAGCAGCGTAGAATCCGTTGATTGGTGTTTCAGTCTTTATGTTGGCTTTAATTCCTCCCATTGAGTAGTGGGCTGCTGGTCTGATTGGTATCTGCTCTTTGACAGGGTCTACTCCGCCGAGTTTTATTGCGACGTCGCGTATGAGGGGTAACCTTTCATTTATTTTCTCCTCGCCTAAATGCCTCAGGTCTAAGGCTATGTACGGGCCATATGGTCCTTCTAATCCTCTTCCTTCCAAGATTTCAGTTTGTTCCGCTCTGGATATTACGTCTCTAGGGGCTAGCTCCATTTTTTCTGGAGCGTAGTTTTTCAAGAATCGTTCACCTTTAGCGTTGATTAGGTATCCTCCTTCGCCGCGGGCTCCTTCCGTTATCAGCACTCCAGACGGGATTAGGCCTGTTGGGTGAAATTGGACGAACTCCATATCTTCCAGCGGTACTCCTGCCCGATAAGCCATGGCCATTCCGTCGCCAGTAGTTGCGTGGGAAAACGTTGTAAATTCGTATATGCGTTCGTGGCCTCCTGTTGCCATTATGATGGCTTTGGCTTGGAGGGCGTGCATCTCGCCCGTCTTCAATTCTATGGCTGTTAAGCCTACTGCAGTGTTGTCTTCTATGATGAGGGATGTGACGAACCATTCATCGTAGAATTTAACGTTGTTGTAGGATGTTGCTTTTCCATATAATGTGTGCATTTCATGAAAGCCTGTCATGTCTGCTGCAAAGCATGCTCTAGGGTAAGTGTGGCCGCCGAATGGGCGTTGGTCTATTTTTCCGTCAGATGTGCGGCTCCATGGGCATCCCCAATGTTCTGTTAAGACTATTTCCTTAGGTGCTTGTTTGACAAAAAACTCTGCAGCATCTTGGTCTGCTAGATAATCTGCTCCTTTAACGGTGTCGAAAGCATGCAAATCGTAGGAGTCTTTTTCTCGCATTACTGCGGCTGTTCCGCCTTGTGCGCAGACAGAGTGTGAGCGTATAGGGTGGAGTTTTGAAATTACAGCTATGTCGAGTTTATCATTGACCTCGGCAGCGGCAACTGCAGCCCTTAAACCAGCTAGGCCGGCTCCAACAATAATTATGTCATGAATATGTTTTTCCATTCAAGTGTTCACCTGTTTGAAGAGATTACCTTAGTTTATGACCTAGCCTTTATATTTTTTCCAAACTTTTTGACGGTTAAAATGGTTAATCTAGAAACTTTTTTATAATATGCTTAACATGGCTTTTAACGTTCCCTATAAGGAGTTGAAAGTGAATGTTTGTTGGTGTGGATCATGTGGGTGTTGCTGTGAAGAATTTGGATGAGGCAATCGCCTTGTATCGTGATGTTTTGGGTTTCAGACTTGAGGGGATTCATGTTCTGACGGAGCGTAAGGTTAGGGTGGCGTTTTTCTCTACTGACGGCGAGACTAATATCGAGCTTTTGGAGCCTATTGGCGGCGATAGTCCAGTTGCAAAGTTTCTTGAAAGCCGTGGAGAAGGCATTCAGCATGTTGCGGTGAGGGTTAATGATATTGAGGCGGTTTTAGCTGAGTTTAAGAGAAAAGGCGTAGTGTTGGTTGATGATAAGCCTAGGGCTGGCGTTGAAGGTGCAAAGATTGCTTTTGTTCATCCGAGGAGCACGAAGGGCGTGCTTTTGGAGCTTGTTGAAAGGCCGTAGGTTTGTTGATGAATATGAATGTGGATAGGCTTCAGGAAGGCTTACGCACTAAGAGGTTTGGTAAGAATATTATTTTTTTGCGTGAGGTTGGTTCTACGAATGATTTGGCTAAAGAGTTGGCTGGTTATGGGGCTGTTGAAGGAACGGTTGTGGTTGCGGAAACACAAACTGCTGGGCGTGGAAGGCTTGACAGAGAATGGGTTTCGCCAAAAGGTGGATTATGGTTTTCCATAATTCTACGGCCTGAGCTTAAGCCAGCGGAGGCGGTTGTGCTTGTGTTTGTGTCTGGTTTGGCTGTAGCTGAGGTTTTGCGTGAACTGTACGGGTTGCGTGTTGAGACTAAGTGGCCTAATGATGTACTGGTGAATGGGCGGAAAGTTTGCGGAATACTAACAGAAATGAACACTACTGGCGAAACAGTCAACTATGCTATAATAGGTGTAGGCGTAAACGTAAATTTTGATGTGGCGAAGGTTTTTCCAGAAGAGTCGAGGAAGGTTGCTACTTCACTTGAAAATATGCTTGGCAGAAAAGTTAGGTTAGAGGAACTGTTTAGGACATTGCTTGAGAAGCTGGAGAACATTTATGAACTGTTTATAAGGGAAGGTTTTGATTCTATTTTGGCGAAATGGAAAAAATATGCGAGCTTTTTGGGCTGCCAAGTGGAAGTGGCAAGTGGAACCGAAAAGTGGGTTGGTCTTGCATCTAATGTTGAGAATGATGGCGCTTTGATTTTAAGGCTCGAAGATGGAACAGTAAAGCGTGTTTTCTTTGGCGATGCTACTCTGCAGTCAAAATGAACATTTATTTTATTTTGGTCGTTTTCCAGTAATGTAGAAGCCTCGTTTTTCGAGTTGTTCGAGCAGTTCTTTTGGTTCTGGGTGCCATTGGCCCCATTTGCGGCAGATGTGTTCTGTCCAGCTGTAATTGTCATATGTGAATGTTTCTTTACGGGCGCTTTCTAAGGGTATTTTTGCGTTCATTTTGCGATAGTAGTCTTGGGCTAGATAGCCTTCATCCATTTGTTTCATGGCTTTTGAAACTGTTTTTTCGCTTAGTTGTGGGTATTTGTCTTCGAAAAGAGTGAATTCTTTTGGATATCGTGGTCTTGGCGGTGGGTCTTCAGCGGGGTAGCCCATTGCTAACTGTACTAGTGGAAACACTCTTTTGGGCAAGCGGTATTCTTCTGCGATTTTGTCTGCGCGGTACATGGCGCTTCCGAGGAAGCAACTTCCAAGTCCAAGGCTTCTGCCAGCGACGACCATGTTTTCCGCCATTAGGGCTGCGTCTTGAATTCCAAAGAATAATAGCGTTAAGTCATTTGTGACTAGTTTCCATTTTCTTTTCGCCATTATCCGTTCGAATTTGTGAGAATCAACGCAAATTGTGAATAAGAGTGGAGCTTTGAATGGGTTTCGTTTTTTGTTTCGCGACAGTAGCACGCTGTAATATTGAGAAGCGAATGGTGCTTGTTGTCCTACTCTGACGATTGTTTTTATTACTTCGTCTGTGGGTGTTTCGTCTGTGTATTTTCTTATTGATTTGTGGTCAAGCATGGTTTGAATGACAAGATTCTTTTTCATAGCATCATCTCTTACGCGTAATTCCAAGATTCTGCAGATATATGATTTTCCGTATGTCCTAAATATCTGTTCAAGCAATAATACCCAACAATTTGAGGTATTCAAATGACTGCGATAAAGGAACCTTCGGTTGATGAGAAGATTAAGCGTTTACGCGAATTAAGCGAACAAGCCAAACTCGGCGGCGGACAAAAACGAATTGACGAACAACACACTAAAGGCAAACTTACAGCTAGAGAACGCATCGAACTATTACTCGACCCAGGCAGTTTTAATGAGCTTGACCAGTTCGTTGTACATCAATGCACAGAATTCGGCATCCAAGACAAAAAATTCCTAGGCGACGGCGTCGTAACAGGCTACGGCACAATAGACAGCAGACTTGTTTATGTATTCTCGCAAGACTTCACCGTGTTTGGCGGCTCACTCGGCGAAATGTTTGCAAAAAAAGTCTGCAAACTAATGGATTTAGCCCTAAAAACAGGCACGCCAGTAATAGGCTTAAACGATAGTGGCGGAGCACGCATACAAGAAGGCGTAGGAAGTCTCGCAGGATACGGCGACATATTCTTCCGAAACGTCATAACCTCAGGCGTAATCCCACAAATAAGTGCAATAATGGGTCCATGCGCAGGCGGCGCCGTCTATTCTCCAGCCCTAACAGACTTCATCATCATGGTTGACAAAACAAGCCACATGTTCATCACAGGTCCAGACGTAGTTAAAGCCGCACTTGGACAAGAAGTAACCTTTGAAGAGCTTGGCGGAGCAATGGTTCACAGTAAAACTAGCGGCGTCGCGCATTTCATTGCAAAAGACGAAGAGCACTGCATCCAAATCATCAAAAAACTTCTAGGCTATTTGCCAAGCAACTACCTAGAAGACCCGCCAGCCATAGAGCCAACCGACGACCCGAACCGCACAGACGAAACCCTAGCACATATTCTGCCAGACGACCCAGACAAACCCTACGACGTAAAAGAAATCATCATGCGCGTAGTGGACAACGGCGAATTCTTCGAAATCCAACCATTATGGGCACAAAACATCGTCATCGGCTTCGCACGCCTAAACGGCAAAACCATTGGAGTAGTAGCCAACCAACCCGCACACTACGCAGGCGCATTAGACATAAACAGCAGCATGAAAGCAGGAAGATTCATACGCTTCTGCGACTGCTTCAACATACCAATAATCACATTCGTAGATGTGCCAGGCTTCCTACCAGGCATTGAACAGGAACACGGCGGCATAATCAAACACGGTTCCAAACTTCTATACGCCTATTGCGAAGCAACAGTGCCAAAAATCACTGTAATACTCCGTAAAGACTACGGCGGCGCTTACGACGTAATGGGCAGCAAACACAGCGGAGCAGACTTAAACTACGCTTGGCCAACAGCCGAAATCGCCGTGATGGGACCGCACGGAGCCATAAACATAATCTTCAGAAAAGAAATAGCCGAAGCCAAAGACCCAGAACAAAAACGAATGGAACTTGTAAGCGAATACCGCCAAAAATTCGCAAGCCCCTACATAGCCGCACAAAAAGGCTACATAGACGAAGTAATAGAACCCGCCCAAACCAGACCAAAACTCATAAGCGCTCTGGAAAGCCTCACAACAAAACGCGAACAAAGACCATACAGAAAACACGGAAACATACCATTATAGATTAATACCACCATACCCCATTTTCACTCCCAGATTCAACCCATATATAAGGGGGGGTCTAGTCACTCTGACACAAAAGCCAGTTAAAGTCACCGACACCACATTCCGAGACGCACATCAGTCCCTAATGGCAACTAGAATGCGTACAGATACAATGATTCCAATAGCCGAAAAAATTGACCAAGTAGGCTTCTTCTCGCTTGAAATGTGGGGCGGAGCAACATTCGATGTTGCAATCCGCTTCTTAGCCGAAGACCCGTGGGAACGAATCCGCACACTAAAACAACACATAAAAAGGACACCGCTTCAGATGTTGTTACGTGGACAAAACATAGTTGGCTATCGCAATTATCCAGACGACGTTGTCATAAAATTTGTGGAAAAAGCCGCCGAAAATGGCATCGACATATTCCGTGTTTTCGACGCTCTAAACGACATAAGAAACATGGAAGTAGCGATAAAAACAGTCAAAAAAGTGGGTAAACATGCCCAAGGAAGCATTTGCTACACAATTAGCCCAGTCCACACAATAAAATACTACGTGGAAACCGCCAAAAAACTAGCCGAACTCGATTGCGATTCCATCTGCATCAAAGACATGGCAGGCATGCTCGCACCACAACCAGCATACGAACTTGTAACTGCCCTAAAAAAGAATGTCGGACTTCCCGTACATTTACACTCTCACAGCACAAGCGGCATGGTCATGATGACTTACCTCCGCGCATGCGAAGCAGGTGTAGACATAATCGATACAGCCTTCTCCCCGTTAGCTTGGGGCACTTCACAGCCTCCAGTTGAATCCGTTGTAGCTGCCTTGAAAGAAACACCCTACGATCCTGGACTTGACATAGAGCTCTTAAGCGATATTGCAGCTTACTTCCGAGAGTTACGAGAGAAATACTACGACCCACTAAAGCTTATTGACTCAAAGGCTGAAAGGGTTGATGCTTCCATTATAGTTCATCAAATTCCCGGTGGAATGTTCTCCAACCTTCTTGAACAACTGAGAGAGCAGAAAGCGCTCGGCAGACTGAAGGAGGTTCTTGAGGAAGTTCCGAAAGTTAGAAAAGAACTTGGATATCCCCCACTCGTAACGCCTACAAGCCAACTTGTCGGCATACAAGCCGTGTTCAACGTTCTTTCCGGCAAGCGTTACAGCATTGTGCCAAAGGAGATAAAAGACTACGTGAAAGGCTTTTACGGAAAGCCGCCAGCCCCAATTAATCCCAAAGTGAAAAAGAAGATCATTGGCGACGAAGAACCCATAACATGCCGCCCAGCTGACCTTTTAGAGCCAGCTCTCGACAAGATGTCAGATGAAGTAAAATCCTACATTAAAAGTGAAGAGGACAAGCTAACCTATGCACTGTTTCCGCAAACAGCCTTAGAATTCTTCAAGAAGAGAAAAGCCAAACGAGAAGAAGCTAAAACCGAAATCCCCCCTGAGAGAATCACTGAACTTGAAGAGGTTGCCGCAGTCTCGGTTGCAGTTGCCACCTATTTGACAAGTTCAAGCGGGGTGAAGGCGCTGATACCAGTTAGAACTAAAGGAGCCGCATCATCTTGGGTATTAGCTGGTCGACAAAATCTAGCTGAGCATGGTGCATAACATTGCCTGTTTACGAAATTTTCATAGACGGCAAACCCCGAAAAATCGAACTGACAAAGACTGGGGAAAATTCTTTCACAGTTAAAATAGACGGCAAGTCCCTTAGCATAGAATTACCAGCCGACAAGCTCAACTTGGAAAAGGTTTTCTCCGTAAAAATAGATGGAAAAACATACCAAATAGAATTGCCCAGAATCGATTGGGAAAAGCTCTTTTCCATCAAGGTTGAAGAAATCACATTCAAAGCTGAAGTGAAAACTTCCATAAAGAAACCGACATTAGCGACTTTTGAACCGGTCCCCTTGACACCCACAAGGAAAGCTATGGCGACAAAACAAGTTGTGGAAGGCACCATAACTGCGCCAATGACAGGTAAAATCCTCTCAGTTAAGGTCAAGAAGGGAGATCAAGTGGAACTTGGCCAAGTTGTCTGTGTTCTTGAAGCTATGAAGATGGAAAACGAAATTACGACGCCCAAGGCCGGAACCGTTCGAGAGGTGTATGTTTCTGAGGGTTCGTCGGTGAGTGAGGGCGAACCTCTTTTCACGGTTGATTAGAAGATGGAAGGCGGCTTATACTCGCCAATCACTTCGCGTAAAGTGTCACATATTTCGCCGAGGGTTGCATACTTCTTTACTGCTTGAAGTATGAAGGGCATGAGGTTTACATCTTCTTGTTCTGCTACCCTACGCAGCTTGTTTAAGGCTTCCCCAACTTTGACATGGCTTCTTTGCTTTTTCATCTGTTTTAGACGTTCAACAAGCTTCTTCTCGATTTCAGGGTCTATTTGCAAAATCTTTATAGGAACCTCTTCTTCAGTTGCAAACTCGTTCACGCCTACAATTATTCGCTTTTTGGCTTCAACTTCCTTCTGGAAGCGATATGCGCTCTCCACAATCTCCCGTTGCATGAAACCTTTTTCGATGGCGGCAACCGCTCCACCCATGTCGTCGATTTGTTCGATATATTTTGCGGCTTTCTCTTCAATCTGGCTTGTTAGATACTCCATATAATATGAACCTGCAAGTGGGTCGATGGTGTCG